>MDTB01197362.1_pt1 | contig 21436 bp, 21 predicted proteins | sample 811161 | NCBI WGS metagenome assembly MDTB01 (sample SAMN05326650, study PRJNA326480) | marine metagenome | isolation source: seawater | place: Mediterranean Sea | collected 2009
ACTGGAACTTGTTTAGAGTATGGTCTTAGAGAAGGTTGCCTTGGTGAGAAAATGTTTTCTCGTCCAAATACTTATTATGGCAAATCCAAATATAAACTTTATAGCAAACTAAATAAAATAAATAATATTAATTTAAAGTGGTTAAGACTTTTCTATATCTATGGAGAAGGAGATAGTAAAAATAATTTATATACTCAATTAATAAAATCTATAAAACAAAAAAAAACTTTTAAAATGTCTAAAGGTGATCAGTTAAGAGACTTTATTGAGGTAAAAAGTCTATCTAATTTAATACACAAAATTTCACAATCAAAAAAGAATGGTATTTTTAACTGTTGTAGTGGAAAACCTATCTCAGTTTTAAATTTTGTAAAAAGTATTATTAAAAAAAGACAGTCAAAAATAAAAATTGATAACTCAGTGTACGATTATCCATATTATGAACCAAAAAATTTCTGGGGTAGCACCAAAAAAATTAAAAAAATAAATTGATTTACTTAAATTTTTTATAATTTTTTAGTAAATTATTGCAAAATGGTGAATTAGATATTTTAAATTTTGAAGGATTAATTTTTCCTCTTTTTATAGTTCCATAAACCGTAAATGTAGGATTGTAGATTTCATTTTTTGGTCTAGTAGAAGTGTAATAATATAAATTTATCACTTTTCTAAAAATCTCTTTGCCGGACGTTATTTTTTCTGGGTGTCCGTGAAAAGATTTTCCAGTTGTGTTAAAAATTACGCAACTATTAAATTCTGGCACATAATCTTTTACTTTTTTTTTTCTGCTTGAATTCCAAAGCTCCAAAGATCCCTTGAATTGCTCTTTCCAGTTTGAGCTTAAGTATATAAGAACATTTAATCTACGATGGAGTTGTAATTTATGTTGCCAGTTGAAATCAGCATGTATATTTAGGTAACCACCATTCTTTGCAATGTGTAAGCCACCTCCAATTATGTATGGATCTGGTATTAGACCACTTATACCACTTATTGATTCTAAAAATAATATGAATTGTCTCGAACTTGTTTCTCTAATAAATTCTCTAAAGACTTTTGGAAATTTCCTTTCATCATTTTGAGCTTTTTTAAAAGTAGAATTCTTATGATCATTATGACCCTTATGATTTGTCCATGCATTAGAATTATTATAATTAGGAAAGTTTTTTTCTAATTTTTTAGCAATTTTCTCATCTAAAAAATTTTTAATTTGTATGTTGGGAAATGGCAAATTACTTTTATATCTTGATGAATATTTCTTTGCTATAAAAACATATTTTTTATTATCAAATAATCCAATCATAAATATTTTCAACTATCATTTTTTTTTTAATTTTGCAATTAATGTATAACAACTTCCTTCATAATTTTTATTTTCAATAAATGAAAAAGTAAATCTTAATAAGAGACCAATTAAGTGGCAAAGCTTCTTTATGTAATTCCTTTGTGCATATAATGGTTTTTTTGAAAAAATTCTAAAAAAATAAAATGCCCATGATAATCTGTTATTATATTTAGCATCATCATCACTTGTTGTAGACAAGATAATTTTAAAATTTTTTTTTGTTAAATATTTTTTTAAAAAATTTAAATTAATTAAATTTTGATGCCTTGGAGCATCAACATGAACCCATTTTTCTTTAAACAATCTAAACCCATAAGCATCTGGATTTGGCATAGCTAAAATTATATATCCATTTTTGTTTAAATTTCTAAAAATGAATTCTAATACTTTTTTTGAATTTTCAAAATGCTCTATTGAGTGCCAAGCACAAATGATATCATACTTTTTTTTTAAATTAGTAAGATTTTTTTTTATAATTGTTTTTATTCCAAATCTTTTTTTTGTATAATAGTTAAGTTTCTTGTTAATATCCAAACCTTCACACTTTAATCCCAATTTTTTACAACAATATAGAAAGCTTCCATCACCAGATCCTATTTCGAGTAATGATTGATTTTTTTTAAAATTTATTTCTTTTAAATGTTCAATTTTATTTTGGTTATCTTTCCATATATTTTTTTTACTTTTATAATTGTAGAAATTTTCTTGATACAAATAAGTTTTTCTTTTAGGAATATTTTTTAAACTTATATTTTTACAATTTTTACAAATATTGTATGTATATATATTTTTACTATATTCACGATTAAAATCTTTAGAATTAAATAAAAATTTTGTTTCAATTTTACAAAAATCACATTTTCTTTTTATCTTAAATTTATTCACTTTTTTTCTCATAATTATTTTTTAAATAAATTTAAAAAATAATCATTTCCATCTTAATAATTTGTTAATTTTATTTTGATCGATCAGTTTTTGAATTTCATGTAGTCTAAAATATTCATGAAATTTTCTATTTCTTACATTTTCATATTTTTTAATTCCAAAAGTTAGATCTGTAATAATTTTATCAATTGTGTAAGTAGGGTGAAATTTTTTTGGAGCTAATTTAAGAAACCAGTCAAAACTTACTTGATATGATCTCTTATCAATCATTTTTTTTTTATTTACTGACACAGAAATTCCTTTTATTTTTTTTTTTATTTTTAATGCCATATCTATAACTTTAAAATTATTTTTATTAAGTCCTACATTGATGCATAAAGGTTCGCTTTTTTTTATATTTTTTCTTTTAAGTGACCATTCTATAGCTTTGGCCATATCTTTTACATGAATTATTGGTCTCCAGGGAGTTCCGTCGCTAAGGATTTTAATTTTTTTTTTGTTAATTGCCGAAAATACGAAATCATTTATTACTAAATCTAGTCTTAAATTTGGAGACATTCCACAAGCGGTTGGAAAACGCAAGCAAGTCACTTGTGTTTTTTTAAGATTAATTTTTTTTGCAAACTTTTCAAAATTTACTTTTGATCTTGCGTATTCAGTTAGAGGATATACTGTACTATTTTCATTTTTAATTGATCCATCATTAAAACCATAAATACTACAACTAGATGCAAAAACAAATTTTTTAACATTATTTTTAATTGCCTCTTTTAATAATATAGTACTCGCCTCATAGTTTATATTCTTTGTTGCGTTTTCAAATTTGTTACCGATAGGATCATTTGAAACTGCTGCTAAATGAATGATTGCATCAAACTGTTTTAAACTTATTTTTTTTATATTTCTTATATCGTCATAAATTTGAGTTTTATTATTGAAATTTACTAAATTATTTTTAAAAAAAAATGTATCTAAACCTGTTATTTGAGCTTTTTTTATTTTCTTGATTAGATAATTTTCTACAACAGGACCTACGTATCCTAGATTTCCAGTAATTAAAATTTTCATCTTTTTATTCTCCATAATTTTTTATTTTTCCAAATATTTTTTAATTCTATGAGATCTTTCATTGTATCCATTGGTTTCCAAAAACTTTTATGTTTAAATGCAATAAGATTACTTTCTTTTGCAAGTTTTTCCATTGGATCTCTTTCCCAAATTGTATTTGAATTTTTAATATAATTTAGAACTTTAGGTGAAGCTACAAAGTACCCACCATTTATCCAAACGTTTTTATTTTTATTTTTTTCTACAAATTTGTTAATTATTAAATTTTTTTTTATTTTAGCTTCTCCAAATCTTGCCTCAGGATTTACACAAGTCATTGTGCATAATTTCTTTTTTTTTAAATGAAGTTTTAATTGTTTATTTAAGTCAAGATTTGTTAAACCATCACCATAAGTAAAAAAAAAATATTTATCTTTTTTGATAAATTTTTTTGCCTTAAGTAATCTTCCTCCAGTTTGGGTTTTAATACCTGTATTAAGAACTTTAACAGACCATTTTTCGTCTATATTAAAATAAAAACCATTTTTTTTTAAAACTGTTTTCTTATTATAAAAAAAATTTTTAATAATATTACATTTATAACCACCGAGTATAATAAACTCATTGATATCAAAACTTTGATAAAATTTCATTATATGCCATATGATTGGTTTTGAACCGATTGGAATCATAGGTTTTGGAATTTTAGAGGTTTCTTCAGATAGTCGTGACCCAAGCCCTCCAGCTAAAATTAAAGCTTTCATTATTATTTTTTTAGTAACTCAATTTATTTGTTAAATTTATTTTTTTAAATTAAAAAATATCAGATATATACTTCTGTATTAAATTATTTAAAAGTCAATGACTAAAATTTTATCCCTATTAAAGTTTTACAGCAAAGATATAAACAAGATTTACATCCTTGTATTTATTGTAGTATTGTTAGAGTCTCTTACGGTATTTTTAACCTATCCTCTTTTTCAATTTTTAGAAAATAAAAATGAAGTAATTAACATTAACATTTATGTTCAATATTTTTTAAATTTAATTGAAAAAAATTTATCTTTAAATTTAATTTTATTATTCATATTTTTAACTGCTTTTTTAAAGTTTATATTTTCGACAATATTACAAAAGTATAATTCGAAATTTATTTACAATTATGAACAATTTCTATCGAATAAAATTTATTCATATTATTTAAACAGAAAAGTAATTGATATTAAAAAAAAAAATAGTTCCTTCATTTTAAGTGAGGCCATTACTCAATCTTCTAATATAAGTGAATATGGTATTAAAAATCTAATAAATACATTTGCAGACTTTTTTCTAGTTTTGGGTGTTATATTTGTTTGGATATTAGTTAAACCAATATTCACAATTCAGATATTAGCATTTGTTATAATATTCTTTTTTTTAATTTATTTTTTAACAAGAAAAAAATTAAAAAAACTCACTAAAATTAAAAATGTTGTTGATGCTAGAAGGCTTAATTTTATAAATCAAACTTTTGGTTTATTCACAGATATTAAGCTTTATAGTTTAGATGAAAAATACAAATATATTTTTGATAAGATTAATAAAAAATATTCAGATATATTGGCTAATCAATTTTTTTTTTCAACATTTCCAAAATATATTGTTGAGTTTATTTTTATATCTCTTTTTTTATTAATAATATTTTTTGTTAATTTTTTAATTTCTAATAATTCAAATATTCTACCAACACTTGCTTTATTTGGTGCGGGAGCATTTAAAATAATTCCATCAATATCAAGAATGCAATATAATTTACTAAATATAAAATTTGCAATTCAAATTTTAGAAAAAATTGATTTTTTTAAGAAAAAAAATTATAGAACATTAGTCAATACAAAGGCAATAAATAAAGATAAATTTAACTATAATAAGCTTATTCATTTTAATAAAGTAGATTTTAGATATTCAAAAAAGCATAAGATTATTTTGAAAAAAATAGATTTAAAATTACTTATGGGAGATGTAGTTGGTATAACTGGAGATAGCGGATCGGGAAAATCAACTTTGGTAACTCTCCTAGCTGGATTTTTAACTCCAACAAATGGTAAAATTGAAGCTGATAAAAAAAATATTCAAAATAACTTATATGGATGGCAAAAACAAATAAGTTATATTCCGCAAAATATTTTTTTAATTGATGGGACTATTGATGACAATTTAAAAATTTTCAATGATATCGATTTTAAAAAGTTTAGTCCTATGCACAATAATTTAGTTGATAACCTGTTAAAGGGATTGGATAAAAATCAAAAAATTTGGGAGAATGGTTCAAATTTATCAGGTGGTCAAATTCAAAGAATAGCTATTGCCAGAGCTATTTATAATAACTCTAAAATATTAATATTAGACGAAACAACGAATGCAATAGATATAGAAAATGAAAAAATAATATTTGAGAACTTAAAAAAATATATAACAAATGAAATGCTTATTGTTGTAATTAGTCATAACAAAAATACACTTGGTTATTGTGATAAAATATTTAAATTGCAGCAAAAAAAATTAAATAGAATTAAATGAGCCAAAAAGTATTCTTCTCAATACTCATACCTAGTAAAGGTGGGGAAAATTATATAGAAAACGTTCTAAAGTCTGTATTAGATCAGGAATTCTCTGACTATGAAATAATTATAGGTGATAATAATAATAACGATAAATTTAAAATAGCTATAGATAAATTTTTGCCTAATCCTAAAATTAAAATTGTTAAACAAACAAAAACAATTGATGTCACAAGTTCTTGGAATGCCTGTTTAAACAACGCTAGTGGAAGATATATTATAATGCTTGGTGATGACGATTGTATTCTAAAAAATAGTTTAAAAAAAATTTATGAAATATTATCAAGTAATAATTTTCCAGAAGTTTTAACAACTAATGCAATTGGTTTCTATGAAGGTGGGTCGGTACCAGAATTTGATTATTATGCGTATAAACCAATCTTTTGGAATTTTAAAAAATATAAATTAGACAATCGTCTTTTAAATGAGAAAGAGAAAAAAAATATTCTAAACGAAATTTTTTCATTAAAAAATTATTTACCTTTAAATATGCAGCCACACATTTTTTCAAAATCTTTATCAGATACTGTTGAGGAAGGAGTATTCAAACCACCTTGTCCGGATTCTTATGCAGTATATTCTATGATATTGAGAGCCAAGACCTGGTTTATTAATGATGAACCAATGCTTAGTATTGGAATGTCAAAAAAATCATTTGGACATTATGTAAATACAAACAAGTTAGACCAAGGTAAGAATTATTTAGGTAGTTTTGTTTATGGAAACTATCATTTTGTTCCTGGATCTTTGCTTAATGATTATTTAATTATGATCCTTATTCAATTAAGGCAAAATAATAAAATATTACAAAACAAAAAAATAAATAGACCTGCATATTTAGCCAGGCAATTGTTTTGTCATTTTGAAAATTTTGCAAAAGGCAATATAAATTTCAAAACTTTCATAGGTTTCTTTCTTAAAATAAAAATTATAGATTTTGCTTATTTGTTATGGGGTATTTTTGATTTTTCTCTTTATATGCAAGCGTTTGAAAGGTTAAAACAATTGTTTATTAGTAAAAGAAAAATTAACCAGGATTTTGTAAAAATAGAGGATGAAAATACAAACATATACGATTTTACAAGACGGTTGAAATTATAAAGAATTAATAGTTTTTATATATAATTTCAGAACCATTTCTAACTGACTTTACATTCAAAATAGTAAATTTGTTTTTTTTAACTATGTTTTTGTGATCTCCACCTGTTATAAATAAAAAACCTCCACCACCAGCACCAAGAATTTTGTAAGCACTACGAGTGTTATTTTCAAATTTTTTTATGATATTATTTATATTCTTATTTAAAATTTTTTTAGATAAGTTTTTTTTCAAGAACCACGATTTTTGAAGAGATAATTTAAAATCGTTAATACTATAATTTCTTAAAACTACTTTTTTTGAAACTCTTGTAGCAATATTTAATATTTCTTTTAGATTTTTTAAATTAGTTTTAAAATTTTTTTTTTGATCTGCTAAAATTTTAGATGTTTTTTTATATTTTCCAGTCCAAACCAAACAGCTTTTTGAAAATAAATTTTTTATAAATTTTCTGTTATGGATTTTTTTAATTTTTACTGATCCATTAGTATTAAAGTTGATTATATTAAAATCACCAAGCGCACATGCATACTGATCTTGTTTACCTATAGGGCTTTTAACTTTTTTGATTTCAATTGTAGATGCAATTTTTGCAAGCTCAATATTTGTTTTTTTTTCATTTTTTGCTTCGTATAAAGCTTTTAACAACCCAACAGTGAAAGCACTAGAAGATCCTAATCCGGTTGAATCTGGAATATCAGAAACTGTTGAAATATAAATTTTTGATTTAATTTTAGTATACTTTAGGCATTCTTTAATTATTTTATTTTGGATATTTTTAATTTTATCAACTCTTTCAGTTTTTGAGTAATTTAATCTATAGTTTTCTTCAAAAAAAATATTTTGGGATTTAACAGTTACGTAAACGTACTTATTTATAGCAGTGCTTATTACTTTTCCTCCTAACCTTTTATAGAAATAGTCCACATCTGTTCCACCACCAAAAAAACTTATTCTAAGAGGAGTTTTACTAGTTATGTAAAAATTTTTTCTCATATTTAATTATTTTTTATGTTGTAATATTTGATTTTATCAATTAATTCCATGAAATTAAAACAAAGGTTTTTACAATATATTTAAATTTTCTTTTAAAGTTTTTAAAAATTATGTCATTCAATTATAAAGCAATAATATTATGTGGTGGTCTTGGATCAAGATATAATCAAAATAAAAAAAGAAAAATATTAAAACCGCTTGTAAAAATTAACAATATTCCGATGATTGAAAGAGTGATGAATATTTATAAAAAACAGGGGGTAAGTGAATTTTTTCTTTTAGGCGGATATAAATTTGATGACCTTAAAAAATTTGGACAATCATATTTAAAAAAATTTCCAAAAATAAAAATTAAAACAATTTTCACAGGCATTAAAACAAATACAGGAGGAAGATTATTAAAAATAAGAAAACACATAGATAAAAAAGATTTATTTTTCTTTACATATGGTGATTCACTTGCAAGTTTTAATGTAAATAAGGCGCTGAAAGTAAAGACTAAAAATAATTATGTTATATCGACTTATAAATATAAACTTAATTATGGTAAGTTAGATATTAAAGGAAAAATTCTAGAAAAAATAAATGAAAAAAAATTTGAAATTTTTATTAACGCAGGTTTTTATATTTTAGATTATACTATTCTCGAATATATTAAAAAAAATAGTGATTCTTTCGAAAAAATAATTATTAATAAAGTAATTTCAAAAAATAGAAAAAAGTTTAAACTCGTAAAATTAAATCATTGGGCACCCATGGATAATATATATGATCAAAAAAAATTAGAAAGTTTGCTTTTGAAAAATGACAAATTATTTTGACAAATATTTGATAAAAATTTCAGAACTCTTAAAAAATGTTGATTCTGGAAATTTAGAAGATGTAGCAAAACTTATATTAAGAACCAACAAAAATAAAAAAAAATTATAATTGTTGGTAATGGAGGCAGCGCGGCAATTGCTAGTCATGCATCAGTTGACTTTACAAAAACTGCAAATATTAGAGCTATTAATTTTAATGAAGCAGATCTGTTAACATGTTTTTCAAATGATTATGGATATGAAAATTGGGTTGCTAAGGCTTTAGAATTTTATGCAGATAGAGGAGACTTAATTATCCTAATTAGCAGCAGTGGAACATCAAAAAATATTATAAATGGAGCAAAGCAATCAAAAAAAATGAATTGTCCTTTGATTACTTTTTCAGGTTTTAAAAAAAACAATCCACTATCAAAACTAGGAATTTATAATTTTTGGGTAAATTCTAGATCATATAATTTCATTGAGAATACACATCAAATTTGGCTTCTTTCAATTATAGATAGAATAATAAATATCAAAGTATGAAAAAAAAAATACTTTTAACTGGAAACCTTGGTTACATAGGGTCTGTATTAAATGAAATATTATTAAAAGATTATTATGTCATTGGAATTGACTCAGGTTTATATGAAGATGATTATTTTTATGATTGTCCGAAACCGAATGTACAAATTAAAAAAGATATTAGAGATTTGATCGAAAGTGATCTAGATGAAATTAACTATGTTGTGCACTTAGCATCCTTATCCAATGATCCATTAGGTGAATTCGACAAAAATTTAACTGAGGAGATTAATTTTGAAGCTTCAAAAAATTTGATTGATTTATCATTAAAAAAGAAAATTGAGAGATTTATTTATATTTCCTCTCAAAGCATGTATGGAATATCAGATGAAACAATTGAATTAAGAGAGGATGAAAGTGAAAAAAAACCAGTTACTCAATATGCTAAAACAAAGTGGGAAGTAGAAAAATATTTATTTAGCATAAAAAATGAGAATTTCATTACAGCAGCGTTAAGACCATCCACAGTTTTTGGTGTAAGCCCAAGATTGAGATGTGATATTGTTTTTAACAATTTTTTAGCATGTGCTTATACTACAAATAAAATTGAAATTAAGAGTGATGGTTCACCATGGAGGCCTGTAGTTCATATAAAAGATGTTTGTTCCTCAATTTTAGCGTGCTTAGTAGCTCCAAAAGAAATTGTTGATAAAAAAGCATTTAATGTAGGAATAGAAAATGGAAATTACCAAGTAAGAGATATAGCAAAAGCTGTTGAAAAAAAAATTCCTGAGTGTGAAGTAATTTTTACAGGAGAACATTTGGTTGATCCTAGATCTTATAAGGTTTCTTTCGATAGAATTTTAAACGAATTAGGAAAATATTATAAGCCAGAATGGAATTTAGATAAGGGCGCAGATGAAATGATTGAATTTTTTAAAAGAGTAAATTTTACTGAAAAAGACTTTAGAGGAAAAAAAACTAATAGAATTATATCTCTTAAAGAACAAATAAATAAATCATTAGATCAAAAATTAAAAATAATTTAAATAAATGCTTAAAAAAAATTTATGTCAGATCTGTAAATTTAAAACAACACATATCTTAGATCTAAAAGATCAGCCTCCAGCAAATTCTTTGCATAAAAATAAAAAAAAACAAATCTACTTTCCACTTAAATTATGTTTTTGCAAAAAATGTTCATTAACGCAGTTAACAAAATTTCCAGATAAAAATTACTTATTTAAAAAATATTTTTGGGTTACAGCAACCTCAAAAACTGCAAACAATTATGCAAAAAAATTTTATAAAAATATCTCTTATTTTTTAAAAAAAAAAAGTAATGTTTTTGAAATTGCAAGTAACGACGGAACTTTTTTAAGAGAGTTTAAACACAATGGTCATAAAGTTTTAGGTATAGATCCAGCCTTCAATATTGCTAAAAAGGCCAATCTGTCTAAAATTAAGACGATACCTAAATTTTTTAATTATAAAATTTCATCAGAAATAAAAAAAAAATTTAAACCAGACTTAATTTTTGCTAGAAATGTAATACCACACGTAAGTGAACTTAACTCTGTAGTTAAAGGTATTTCTAATCTTTCAAGCAATAACACTATTGTAGCCATAGAATTTCATTATGCTGGAGAGATTTTAAAGGATTTGCAGTACGATTCTATATATCATGAACATATATATTATTTTAGTATAGAGAGTATCTCTAAAATTTTTAAAAATTACAAACTCTATCCTTTTGATATTTTTTTTAGTCCAATTAGTGCTGGGTCAATAGTTTTAATTTTTTCAAAGGAAAAAAAAAAATTTACAAAGACTTTAGTCAGATCAATTAAAAAGGAAAAATTAAACAAAATAAATAAACTTTCTAGTTGGCAAGAATTTGCAAAAAAAGTTACTTTACACAAAAAAGAATTTAGAAAAAAAATACTTAAAATTTATGAAAAACAAGGAAAATTATGCGCATATGGCGCATCTGCAAGAAGTTCCACTTTATTAAATTATACAGATTTAAATAATAAATATATAGATTTCATAATTGACCAAAATAATTTAAAAAATGGATTTTACACACCAGGAACAAATATTTTAATTAACAACTTTAGCAAAATAAAAAATAAAATAAAAAATTACAAAAATTTAATTTTATTAGCTTGGAATTTTGAAAAAGAAATTAAACAATTTTTAAGAAATAACTATTATAAAGGTAACATTATTTTACCTTATAAAAAAAAATGAAATTTAAAAGTTTAAATATTTCTGGAGTCTATAAAATAATTCCTAAAAAACTAAAAGACACAAGAGGTTTTTTTTTAAGAAATATTTGTGAAAAGATATTAAAAAAAAATAAAATTAATTTTAATGTGAAACAATGCAATTTATCTTTTAATAAAAAAAAATTTACTTTTAGAGGTTTTCATTATTCAACCAATAAGCATCAAGAAAATAAAATTTTATGTGTAGTTAATGGCAAAATTGAAAATCATATTATAGATTTGAGAAAAAACTCAAAAACCTTTTTAAAAAAAACAAAAGTAATTTTAGACTCCAAGAATAACAATCTGATTTATATACCAAGTGGATGTGCAAATGGTTTTCTTACTTTAGAAAATGACACTTTAGTTCATTATTACATGGATAATTTTTTTTCAGAAAATTCAAAGGTTTATAAAGGATTTAGGTTTGATGATCCTTTATTTACGATTAAGTTTAGAAAACAACCATTAATTATATCAAAAAAAGATAAAGAATATAAAAATATAACGTTATATTAAAATTTTAATCGATAAAAAATAAATTTGTGAATAATAAAAATAAGAATATCAAAATAGCCTATATACCTTATGAAAAATTTGGAAAAAATTTAACTTTTGATAATAGAAATATCCTTTTGTATGCAAAAATTAAAAAAATTAGACTTTATAAATTTAACAAAAATGAAAAATATGATTATATTATATTACCTCCGTCATATGATATTACTCAAGTAGATTTTATAAAAAAAAGGGGAGAATTTATAATAGGACAACTGGTAGATAACTATCTTGAAGAAAAGAATTTTATTAAAAATTACTTTAGAGGTGTAATAAAATTTTTTTTAGGTCAGCAAAAAAAAATCTCGTTTAATTATAATGATGATTTGAGAAATTATTTATCAAATTTGGACTTAGTTGTTTGTCATTCTGACGTGCAATATAGAAATATTAAAAAGATTAATAAAAAAGTTTCTAAGTTTTTTGAAGGTAATTTTCATGTGTTTAATAAAAAAAAAAAATCATATAAAAAAAATAATTTAAAAACTTTAACATGGGAAGGAAGAGCTGAAAATATTGATCAATTAAATATTTTTTATGATATATTTAGATATTTAAATAAAAAAATAAATTTTAATTTTTATATTTTCACTGATTATTATCATTCTAGTTTTGGTGGCAAGTTTATAAAAATAAATTCTTTAAAAATAATTAAGAAAATTTTCAAAGAATTATTTGAATTAAACACAACATTTAAAAAATCTTTTATTTTTTTTAATCAATGGAATTTGAAACTTACTCCAAGCATAATAAGTCAAAGTGATTTATTTCTGATTCCTCACAAAACAAACAATGAATTTAATTTGGGTAGAAGTCCTAGTAAATTAATATTAGCTATACGGATGGGAGTACCTGTTCTAACTAGCGATTTACCCTCCTATAAGTCAATTAGTAAATTATCTGGAGTAGATTTTTGTTGTAGTTCAAAGTCACAATGGAAGAATAAAATTTTAAAATATTTAGAAAATCCTAATTTAGCTAAAAAAAATAGTCTCAAATTATATAATTATGTCAATAAATATTATGGAAAAAAATCATTTTTGAAACAATATGATCAAATTTTTTTTAAAAAAAGAAAGAAATTAGTTTGAAATTTTCTTATGATTATTAAAATAAAATAATATTTTATTTATTAAAATTATAAAGTTTATCATTGCGATCGGAATATAAGTAAAAAACCATCTTGACTGACTATGAACTATATTAACATGAATAAAAATTATAGTTATAAATAAAAAAAAACAGATTAAATTAATTATATCATTTTTATCATTTTTTTTAATCTTTACTGAATACAAAGAGGTTGCGAATGATGTAAAGACAGTTCCTATAAAAAAAATTCCAAGTAATCTATAATATATAATATTATCAAAATAATTATTTGAATTTATCAAAAAAGAATTAATTATTTTTTTTTCATGGTCATTAATTTTTTGACTAGAATATAGAATGATATTTTTGTTATAATTTTCTTCACTAACAAATTCAACAAATATGAAATTTGAATATGTACAATTAAAATAATGAGAAATAAAATTATAAGGTTCTTTAAAAAATCTTTTTATATAATTAATTGGTATCTTTTTTATACTTTGTAAATTATCTTTGTTTTCAAAAAAAGATTTAATCTCAACATCATCATAAACGTAATTATTTAATGCAGGAAAAATAACGCATTTGAAAAATAATTTATTATTGTTATTTTTTTCAATTTCTTCATATATCATTTTTTTTCTTATAATTTTTTTATTTACTAATTGATTTAAAATATCGTTATTTTCTTTTACTATATTTGAATTAGCTATTGTTGCACTTAAAAGGTGAATATGAAGATAATAATTATTTTTAATATTATTATTGGCTTCAATTAATAAAAAAGTTAATTTTTGAAGAATAAAAATAAAAACAATTGATAATATAAAGCTGATAATTTTTTTTTTTTAATTCAAAATCAAAAAGAAAATTTAAAAAAAAAGTTATAAGAAGAACTGGTAGTGTACCCGATTTAGTTAAAAAAATTAAAATTGCTGTGATATAGAGACCTATATACGTCGTATATCGTCTATTTCTCACGAATTTGATAATAAAAGAACAATATAAAATTAATATAGGTATTACAATTGCTTCATCACCGTGATTAAAGGAATATTTAATAAATCTTGGATTAAATATTAAAAGACATAAAAATAATAAAATTAAATATTTATTAATACCATTTTTTTTCATCTCGTCCATTAATATGAAAGTGCATATAAAAAAAATAAAAATTTGCGAATAAATAATGACATTTTGTTGTTCCAAACTGTTAAAAAAAATATAAATAAATAAATTATAAATTAAACCTCTGCAAAAAACCTCCCCACATACATTAAAAAGATTTACTTTTTCAAATGATGATATCTGGCCAAGTAGATTATATAATATTGAGTGTTCTCCATATAAGAGAAATACTAATAATGATGTAAAAAATGATGGTACTATTATCTTATTAATATTTGTCATTTTTATCTAGAAAATTCAGGATTTCTTTTGAACTAGTATTAAATTTAAATTTAGATTTAATTAATTGATTATCAATTTTTCCATAAAACTTACTTTTAGAACTTATTTTTTTTGCAAGATCTTTTAAAATAAAATAATCTTGTGAACCTATCTCTATTGTTCCACAGTAAGTTTTCATATTTTTAATTATCCATTTCGCTATCCATTCTAAATTTGTAAAAGAATATTTACTGTTGCTACTTAGGTATACGTTAGAAGACTCGAGTAAATCTATGATTACACCTTTATCCAGTGTTTTATGGAACATTGGTCCTAATCTTATAATCAAATAATTTTTTGTTTTAGATACTAATTTTTCTGCTTTTTTCTTGTTTGAACCGTAAACAGTTTTAATTTGACATCTAGATGAAATTGAACTTATGTGAATAAATTTTTCAAATTTATAATTCTCCAAAAAAAATTTTGTTTTTTGGACAGTCTCCTTAAAATCTAAAGTTGGATTTTTTCTCGCCCAAAACCTTTTTGATGGGTTAGAGCAATTTATAATATATTTGAACTTTTTATTTATAAATTTTCTATAATTTTTTCTTGTAATTCCTATAAATGAAACTTTATTTTTTTTAAGTTCTAGCGCAACAGCTGATCCTACAAATCCCTTGCAGCCGAGAAGACCAATTTTATTTATCAAACTTTTACTCTTTTTATCAATTTTTCTTTTTTAAGTGTTTCTATTAAACTATAAAGACCCCGCGCTAATAATTATTGAAGTAATTTTTTCATGTTAACGAATTTTTATTAAATAAATCTTATTCATCGATCTTTACAATAGGTGGTTTGCTATGATCCCATCTTTTAGTGAGCATAGCTACAATGGTCATTTCAGTTATAGCGTAAATCGTATGATATGTGTTTATTTCAGTTTTTGTGCATATGCCCTTGCTTAAATGAATAAATTCCTCATTTTTATTATCATCTGGTTTCTTCCTAGTCACTAATGTGCCATTACCATCTACAACTAATAAATATTCCTCAAAGTGAGGATGAAAATGAAACCCCCTTACTTTACCAGGTCTAAAATATAACATGTTAAATTCTAGAATTGGTTTTTCAGGTATCCATGTAAAAATACCTCCTCTGCCGTCTTTAACTGTATCTAAATTACAATTTGGTTTAATAATCTTAACAGACATGAAATTATGTTTATATTATTTGGATAATAAATAAAAGAAAAGAAATGAAATATATAAAAATTAAAAAGTGCAGGTGCTGTAAATCAACTAACATAAAAGATTTTATAGATTTTGGATTTATGTCTTTAACTACTGAGTTTCCAAAAAAAAGAGAAAAAAGAAAAGAAATTCCAATGAATTTAGTAATTTGTGATAAATGTAAACTATTCCAGTTATCGCATAACTATGATTTGAAAAAATTGTATAATAAAGATTATGGTTATAAATCTGGTATTAATAATTCAATGAAAAATCATTTGAAGGGAATCACAAAAGAAATAGAAAGTATATGTAAACTTTATCCAAAAGATTTTGTTTTAGATATTGCCAGCAACGATGGTACACTTTTAAAAAGTTATATAAGAAAAGATGTAAAAAAAATAGGTATAGATCCAGTAATAAGTAAGTATAAAAACTATTATAAAAATATAAAGTCATATTCAGGATTATTTAACAAAAGAAGATTTCTATCTTTATCAAAAAATAAGAAAGCAAAAATTATCACATCAATAGCTGTATTTTATGATATTCAAAATCCTGAACAATTTATATCTGATATAAAAGATATATTACATGAAGATGGTATTTGGGTTATGGAGCAATCATATTTTCCATTTCTGATAAAAAATAATGCTTTTGATAGTATTTGTCATGAACATTTGTCATATTTTATGTATGAACAAATCAAAATCCTTCTTAACAGAAATGGTTTAAAATTAATAGATGTGAAATTTAATGATATGAATGGTGGAAGCTTCAGACTTTTTATTACTCATGTAAAGACTCTTTATAATGAAAACAAAAAAAATATTTCTTTGTTGAGTAAATATGAAAAAAAAATTTTGTTTGAATTAAAAAAAACAAAATTTGAATTTAAGAAAAATATAAAGTTATTAAAAAAGAACTTAATAAAATTATTAATAAAACTAAAAAATCAAAATAAAAAAGTTCATATTTATGGTGCATCTACAAAGGGTAATGTAATACTTCAATATTGTAATATTGGACCAGACCTTATTCCATATGCTGCTGAAAGAAATCCAGATAAATATGGTAGGTATACACCTGGATCATTAATACCCATAGTTTCTGAAAAATTTTCAAGAAACCTAGAGCCAGATTACTATTTTGTAATGCCATGGCATTTTAAAACTGAAATAATTAAAAGAGAGAAAAAATTTTTAAAAAGAGGTGGAAAATTTATATTCCCTTTACCTAAAATAAATATTTACAAAATGCAAAAATGAAAAATTATATTATTGTGGGTGGATACAGTCAGGATGCGATTTACATTACTAAATACATATTAAAAAATAGAAATTCTAAAATATACTTACTTGTAGATAAAATAAAAAGTAAACATTTTATAAATAAAAATGTAAGATATTTAAGTTTTGATATATTTAATTACAATAAGATAAAAATTTTTTTAAGAAAATTTAAAACTTGTAAAATCATTTTTTTAGCATCAAAAAATATTTCAAGTGACCAAAAAGAAGAGTCTAATATTTTATTTCAAAATATAGATATAAATGTTAAATCCCTAATTTTATTTCTAGAGTATATTTCAAATTTTAACAAAAATATTAAATTATTTTATGCATCATCTTCGCATATTTTTTATAACACCAAAAAAAAAATACAGAGTGAAAAGACTAATCCTAATTTTCTGTCAAATTATGCATTAAGTAAATACTTGGGATTTGAAATTTGCAATTATTATAGAGATAAAAAAAAAATTAATGTAAGCACAGGAATAATTTATACTCATTATTCAAAATATACTAAATCTAAATTTTTAATTAAAAAAATTCTATATTTTATGAATAATACAAATAAAAAAAAATTATCGATAAATAATCCTTCAAAGTTAATTGATTTTTTGCATGCCTCGGAGGTCGCAGATGCAATAATTCAAATTTTAAAATTAAAAAAACCAAATAATTTTATAATTTCCTCATATCAACCAATTAAAATTAATAAAATTTTTACTATACTTAAGAGGATATTAAACAAAGAAAATAAACAGTTAAACAAAAAAAAAATTAAAAATAATTCAAATAAAACTTTAATAGGAAATAACAAAAAAATTTTAAAACAAACAGGTTGGAAACCATTAACCACAATGGAAAGAATTAAATTATTAGTTGATGATGAATAAAACATTATTACTTCTTCCAACTATGAATGAAAATGATAATGTAAATAAATTATTTTATGAAATATCTAATTTAAAGATCAAGCTTGACTTTCTTTTTATAGATGATGCTTCAACTGATGGTACAAAAGAGTCAATTCAACAAATTATAAATAAAAACTCAAAAAAAAAAAATTTTTTTTGTCGACAATAAAAAAAGAAAAGGCATTGGAAATGCTCATAAATATGCTCCGAATCTGGCATATAAAAAAAAATATGATTTCCTTTTTACTATGGATACAGATTTTGCACACAAACCTGAATATTTGTTAGATTTAAATAAAGTAAAAAATAAATTTGATCTAATAGTGGGGTCAAGATATCTTAAAAAAAAGTCAGTTCATAAACTAAGTATTTTTAGAAAATTTTTAAGTTTTGGATCTCATTTTGTTAATAAGATCTTATTTAAAAATGATTTTGATACTACCAATTCTTTTCGATCTTACAAATTGCAAAGTATAGATAAAAAATTGTTTAAAAAAATTCAGACTAATGATTATGATTTCTTTTTTACTTCAATTAATCTTATTTATTTAGAAAATTATTCTATTAAACAAATTCCTATGAAAATTTTTGGTAGATCATATGGAGGATCAAAAATGACTCCAAAACATATCTGTAAGTCTATTCTAAATATTTTTGTATTATATTTTAAAATAACTTTTAAACTTATTTAATTTCATTTAAATCATTTTTAACCATTATTTTAATTAATTTGTTTAAATCTGTCTTTGGTTTCCATTTTAAGATATTTTTAGCCTTAAAGAAATTTCCTTTTAAAATATTAATTTCATTTGGTCTATAATAATTTTTATCTATCTTGATTATAATTTTTTTATTTTTTTTGTTAATTCCTACTTCTTTGGTTCCTTTGCCCTTCCAAATAATTTCAATTTTTAATTCTTTGAAAGTTTTTTCTACAAATTTTTTAACACTTGCAACTTTACCAGTTGCAATTACAAAATCATCTGGTTTCTTTTTTTGAAGCATTAACCACATGGCTTCAACATAATCCTGGGCAAAACCCCAATCACGCTGAGCTTCTAGGTTACCTAAGTATAATATCTCTCTACTGCCTTTATATATTTCTACAGCTGCTTTAGTAATTTTTCTTGTTACAAAAGTTTCTCCTCTTCTTGGTCCCTCATGATTAAAAAGAATACCATTACAAGCGAATATTCCATATGCATCTCTATAATTTTTAGTTATCCAATAAGCATATAATTTAGAAGATGCATAAGGACTTACAGGCTTAAATTTTGTTTCTTCATTTTGTGGAATAGAGCTATTACCAAAAATTTCAGAACTTGATGCTTGGTAAAATTTTGTTTTATCTGATAATTTTAGGATTCTAATCGCTTCAAGAATTCTTAAAGTTCCTAGTGCGTTTGTATTAGCTGTATATTCAGGAATTTCAAAACTCGTATGCACGTGTGATTGTGCGGCTAAATTATATATTTCATCCGGTCTCCACTTTTGAATAACTCTTACAATATTTGATGTATCTGTTAAATCTCCATATTCAGGGATGAAGTCTGTTAATTTTTGATAATCATCATATAAATGTTCTATTCTTTTGGTGTTAAATGATGACGATCTTCTTTTTAATCCAATAACTTTATACTTTTTTTTTAACAATAAATCTGCAAGATGTGAACCATCCTGACCTGTAACTCCGGTAATTAAAGCTATTTTTTTTTTCATTTTTTTATTTTACGATCAATCAAGTTAATTTTTAGATTAATATAAAACATATACATAAAAATTATAGAGTATTTCCATCTAATGGCTGACCCAGGATTTGAAAATATATTTCCATAAATAAACACAAAGAAGCAAAATATAAAGAATATTTTAATAATATCCTTATCCTTTCTTATCCCATAGATAGTGTAATATGTTAAAAATATAAGTATCAGAATATTCTCAATAAATTGTATCTTATGAGATATTTTGGTAATTCTGTCTGGCAACGGTGAAAGCAAAAATCTTGAGCTATTTTTTAAAAGTGTTGGTAAATGACTAAAATTTAACATAACGTCATCTCTTCTATTTTCAATATTTTCACAAGAATAGTTCCCTTTTCTTTGTATTTCATAATTAATATCTTCACAAAGAAGATTAAATTTTCTCCAATTGATCTCATATTCAATTTTCTTATTTATTTCAGACGGAAATAAAAAAAATAATATTACCACAGCCAATATATAATATTTTAAATCCTTATATTTTTTTACTTCATCTAAATAAATGAAAATTACAGCAGGCACCATCAGGAAAAACAAGTTTATTTTAATAAAATATAAAATTATAAGGAAAATAATTAGTAGTAAATATTTCTTTATTATTATTGAGTATACAATAATTGATATTGTTATGGCAGTAATGTTTTCTTCCCCTCCTAAATTTGAGTAAAGAACTGCACTTGGATAAAAAATAAGGATGAAATAATAATTTGAATTTTTTGAAATAAATTTTTTTTTGTAAAAATAAACAAAGAAAATTATATATAATATCCTATTGATGAAACCTAAACTTGATACATCTCCGAATTTAATAAAAGGGCCAAATAAATAATAAATATAAGAAACATAATTTTTTTCCTCTGTATTTAAACTAAAAATATTAATAGTATCATTATAATAAGCTAAGTAATCGTAATTACAAAGTGTAGTAAACTTACATACTCCTAAAAAGGGTATGGATGTAATAAAAATTAAAAGAAGTGTTTGGGTATCTATATATTTTTTTTTTTTTAAACCATACAAAAAAAATAAAATTAATATTAGTAAAAAACTATTTGTTAGAAAATTCACCAAAAATTTCTTTAATTATTATATAACTAGTTGTGTAAAATAAGAAAAATACCAAAACGAGAATAAATAGAAAATAATTAATATTTATAACCTTATCAATTATTATTTCATTTCTTTTTATCGGTTGAAATTTGAAAGCGATTTCGAAAAATTCTTTCTTTTCCTTTATTACTTGTGGTTTAAAATATAATTCCTTATAATTAGATTCTAAAAAATATTTGAATTCATTCTTGAATAACAAATTATAATTATTAATAAATTTGTTAACAAAATCATCAGTACTAGCAGAGTATGTTAATTCAATAATCACTGTGACCTCCCCTTTATCATAAGAGACTCTATTATGTTCTCTAATGCCAATTATATTCCTTACTTCAGGCCATATTTTAGAAGTGAATCTCTTCGTTTCATTGTATGATTTTAAGAAATCTAAAGTTCTATGATTTGCACCATTAAATAACTTTATAGACGCATAATCGTATTCTTTAATTACAGCATAAGGATTATTGTGATAAGGAATCCTCAGGTGAATTTCTTTATGTATTAATTTATTAGTTTTAAGTGAAA
>MDTB01171011.1_pt1 | contig 21435 bp, 17 predicted proteins | sample 811161 | NCBI WGS metagenome assembly MDTB01 (sample SAMN05326650, study PRJNA326480) | marine metagenome | isolation source: seawater | place: Mediterranean Sea | collected 2009
AATCGGATATCACCCAGAGTTTTGGGGGCAAAAAGGCCACTATGGGGTGGCAATTCTAAGCAAAAAAAAGCCTGAGAATGTACAAAAAGGTTTTGTAGGTGATTCAGGGGATGACCAAAAAAGATTTATTCAAGCTACTTTTAAATGGAAAAGAAAAAAAATTACTATCATGAACGGCTATTTTCCTCAGGGAGAAAATAGGTCTCATGAAACCAAATTTCCAAAAAAAATAAGATTTTATGATGATCTTAAAAACCACATTAAAAAACTTATGAAAAAAGAAGAAAATCTTATAGTAATGGGAGATTTTAATGTTGCTCCAACAGACCTAGATATTGGAATTGGTGATCAAAATGTAAAAAGATGGCTGCGTGATGGCAAAACTGCATTTCTACCAGAAGAAATTGAAATGTGGAACATGATCAAAAATTTAGGTTTTATAGACTCATGGAGAGTACAGAATCCTGAAGAAAATGAAATATACTCTTGGTTTGATTACCGCTCAAAAATGTTTGATGATAATCCAAAAAGAGGCTTAAGAATTGATCACATATTACTTTCGGAAAATTTAGAGCATGCAATGCTTAATACCGGAATAGATTATACTGCCAGATCAATGGAAAAACCATCAGATCATTGTCCAATTTGGCTTGAATTAAAATAATATTCATAAAGATCGCTTTGCTCTTTTGGGTTGAAAAAATTTCTTCAGCAGGTCTGACGACTGCTCTTGCATATGTCCCCCACTGTAAAAAACATGATGATTAAGATCATCTCTGTCTAAAAATCGATCAATTGATTCAATTGCGCCTGTCTTTGGTTCATTTGCACCAAAATATAGTGTGTCTATTCTGGCATCTACTATTGCTTTTGCACACATATGACAAGGCTCTAGGGTTACGAAAATATCACACCCTTTCAATCTATAATTTTTAATAAATTGGCTTGCTTCATTAATTGCATTTATTTCTGCATGAGATGTAACTGAATTTTTTGCTATTACTTGATTAAAGCCTCTCCCAATAATTTTTTCATTATTTACTACAATTGCACCCACTGGTACCTCATCATTACTAAATGCTAACTTTGCCATATTCATGGCCTCAGTCATGAAATAATCAATATTCTTTTTGGCTGTCGACAATTTAATTAGATATTTCTTATAAAAATTTAGCCCATTCTTTAAGCGGCCTTCTTTCAGACTTTAATGAATTAACTGCAGCACTTTCATCTCTATACCCTATTGCCATACCGCAAAATAATATATCACTGTCTTCAGCTTTTACAAACTTAGAAACGCTATCATGCTTCATTGACCATGCCTCTTGAGCACAAGTGTCTAATCCAGCTTCTTTTGCAAGTAACATAAAAGTTTGTAAAAACATTCCTAAATCAGACCATTGAGGAGGACCCATTTGACGGTCAACAAAACAGAAAAAAGCACATGGCGCTTCGAAGAATCTAAAGTTCTTCATAACTTGGGTGATCCTAGCATCTTTGTCATCTCTACCTATTCCCAAAATTTTATACATTTGTTCGCCTAATTCAAACCTAGAAGTTCTATAAGGCTCTTTAAGTTTTGATGGATAAATATCATAGGCAGGCACTTCAGGTTTAGTCCATTTTTTTTGAAAGAGAAGAAAGTCTTTCATTGATTTTTTGTTTAATACAAAAATTTTCCAGGGCTGAAGATTGCCACCACTGGGAGCTCTTTGTGATTTTTTTAGAAGTGATTTAATCAGCGATTGATTTACAGGTTTTGATGAAAAAGCTCGGATTGAACTTCTTGATAACACAGCTTCAGAAACTTTCATTTGTAGACAAATTAATAAAATTTTTAATTATAATGTTTTCCCAAAAAGATATTTAGTATTAGGTGATAGATATTCTATCCAAGTTTGAATTTGTGTGCCAGCAAACGATTGAACCCAATGCCTTTGTATATTTTCAACATCTAAAAATGCTTCTAACTCATTGGGTGCTATTTGTATAACTGTATTATTTAATGAGTCATAAACATAAAGATTTTCATTTAAATTAAGCGCGTAATCTTTTTTCCATTTATCATCTATAAGCAGGTTATTTTCTAAATCCAAGTATGGCGACAATGGTATTACAGTTAAATTTGAAATATTCAATCTGCTAAAAATAGCCTTTGTTGTCCAGGGCATAATAAAAAACTCTATATATGAAAAATTTCCTATTTTGCTGTATAAGTTTCCACTAATAAACAGAGTTGATCCATCAGGAATCTTTATTAACGATGTATTTAAAGAGATGTTATTTATAACCTCGCCTTGATTAGCATTCCAATCTTTCCAGTGATTTGAAATTGAAAGATTTAAAATAATGATCAGAGTAATTCCGGAAATAAAATATGATTTTTTTTGAGAAATAAAAAGGGTTACTATATAAGCCAAAACCAAAGAAACAAAAATTAAAGATCTATTACTTAGATTAAATGGAGTATGCCAATAATAACCAGTTAATGCATACATTCCGAGCGATAGAATAACAACCATCAATAAACCAATTAAAAGTGGCTTATTAACAATATTGTTTGCGTTGAAATTAAAGGTAAATTTTTTACAAACAAACAAACAAATTATTGAAATCGAAACGAAAAAAATCAGACTATAGGATTGCAAGAAATAAAAAATTTTCAAAAGCGCTGATGGGCCTAATGAAGCGTCTAAAAGACTGAAGACCTGTAAGCCTAAATTTTTACAAAATTGAATAATAGATAAATTACTATCAATTCTTCTCTCGGCGCCTGTTACAGAAGATTTGATTACAAAATAATAAATGCAATAAATTAATCCTGGTGTAATATATAGAAGAAATTTTTTAAATTTTTTTTCAGCAAAAAAAATGGTGCCCAGCCCGAAAATAAATGGTGGCGAAACATAAAATGCAAAAGCACCAATCAGCGTTAGCATAAATCCAATCAATGCCTTATTTGCTCTAATAAGATAATGACCAAGCATTAATAATGCTGGTGACAACAAATATCCCATGCACATATACCAATAATTAGTTGCATCATGTAGTGGAAAAAAGATAAATAAAAAAGAGCAAATGATTGCTGCATTTTTTGAGAGGTAGTCTTTAAAAAAAACATATATAGCTAAAAAACAAAAAAAATTAATAAAAATTTTTATTAAGTCGTATAAAAATAAATGTTCGTAGCCAAGAAATGGAAATGCCCAAAATAAAATATAGTATGTAGGCAATCCAAACAAGAAGATCCCAAGGTCTTCCGGGGTAGAATGATAAAATTCATAAAGACTCAACTCACTCATAGAGTAGATTTCAGAATAATCATCGGAGTGAATTCCTGTTCCGTATAATAAATATGATATAAAACAAAAAACTGCAAAAAATGGCAAAATATTTTTAAATTGGATTAGAGTCATTGTTTAGAAGATTTATCAATCAGTATAGAGAAAAAACAAGAAATAAATACCTTTTCACCGCATAACTAAAACAGGATAATAAATTCATGATTGAACAAAAAGGATTTCAAGAATTCTGGCAAGGAAAGAGAGTATTTCTTACTGGTCATTCAGGATTTAAAGGATCTTGGCTTTATTTTTGGTTAAGAGAAATGGGAGCAGATGTTACTGGATACTCCTTAAAACCTCATAAAAATCAAGTCTTGTCATCTTTATTAAAGATTCCTACAAAATCTCATGACGATTTAATAGATATTTCAAATTTAAATAAAAAAATCTTAGATGCAGAGCCTGAAATTATTTTTCACTTAGCAGCTCAGCCACTCGTAATAGACTCAATCAATGATCCCGTTAATACTTTTCATACCAATATTGTTGGAACAATTAATTTAATTGAATGCATCAAACACAAAAAAAATATCAAGTCTGTTGTGATCGTAACCAGTGATAAATGCTATGCTTTGCCAGGCTCAAATATTCAATTAAATGAATTTGCACCCCTTGGTGGTAACGATCCTTACAGTGCCAGTAAGGCTTGCTGTGAATTAATAGTAAATGCTTATAAAAAAACTTTTTTTGATGGTTCATCATCTCCAAAAATAGTTACAGCCAGGGCTGGAAATGTTATTGGAGGGGGTGATTTTTCTTTAAACAGGATAATCCCTGATATTATACGAGCGCTAGAATCAAATAATAAAATATTTATAAGAAACCCTAATCATGTCAGGCCATGGCAACATGTTCTAGACCCAATCTATGGTTATATGTTGTTAGCAAAATATCAATTTGAAGAAAAAGCTTTATCACCTTCATATAATTTTGGCCCTAGTATGTCAGAAGATATGAATGTAAGAGACTTAGTAACTGAATTTAAAAAACATTTTCAAAATATTACTGTTGAATCAATAGCCGACAGCCAAGAAGTGTCCGTTGAATCAAATTATCTTTCGCTGGATTCAACTATTGCAAAGAGGGATTTAAATTGGATAAACAAATTTCAATTTGAAGAAGCAGTTTCTTTGACAGCAGAATGGTATGACAGCTATTTAAATGGAGGTAACATGAGTGACATAACCTCAAAACAAATAAAATTATTTGCCAATGAAATTTAATCAATCAGATAATCAAGTCAAAATCATTCACTCTTGTGAAGTGTGCAATGGCAAAAGCTTTCAAAATTTATTAAATTTGAAAGATCAACCAATGTGCGATGATTTGATTCCTACAACTTCCAATCAAAAATCTAAAAAATTCCCGCTTCAAATACAATTTTGTGAAGAGTGTTTAACTGCCCATCAAGCCTATCAAATTAAGAAAGAGGTTCTATTTCCAAAGCAATATCATTACAGAGCTTCATTGACACAAGATGTCATTTTGGGAATGCAAGAACTGGTTGAATCAATAGAGAACCAATATGGATCACTTGATAAGAAACTTGTACTTGATATTGGGTGTAATGATGGCAGTCTTTTAAAGATTTTTAATTCCAAGGGAGCTAGATCAACAGGTATAGAGCCTACAAATGCATATAAAGATGCGAATCATCCAGAAATAGAAATTTTAAATGATTATTTTGATAGCTCGTCAACTGATCAATATATTGATCTCTTTGGTCAGCCTGACTTAATTACTTTCACAAACGTGTTTGCACATATAGATGATTTAAATTTAGTTATAGGTAACTTAAAAAAACTTTGTAAGGAAAGCACATTGATAGTTATTGAGAATCACTATTTGGGCTCAGTTCTTCGACATCATCAATTTGATACTTTTTATCATGAACACCCAAGAACATATTCATTCAAATCTTTTGAGTATATTGCTAAAAAACTAAATATGCATATCGTTAATTGTGAATTCCCCAAAAGGTATAATGGAAATATAAGGGTTTATTTATCTAAAAAAAATCCAATAAATAAAATAAAAATTGATGAAAGTGAGTTTTGCCTTCAAATGAGAAATATGCAACTCAGCGTTGATAGCCGCATCGAGAAAATAAAGCAATCCCTTAATGAATTAATTAAAGAGCACGGTCCGCTTTATGCGAAGGCTTTTCCTGGAAGAGCGTCCATTATAATTAACTACCTAAATCTAAACTCCAGTCATATACGAGCAACGTATGAAAAATCTGGTTCTCCTAAAATTAATAACTTTATTCCAGGAACTGATATTCCAATAATGGATGAAACCGAATTATTTAAAAAAAGTCCTCCAATAATCTTAAACCTTGCCTGGCATATTCATGATGAGATTTGTAACTATATTAATAAATTCTCTCCAAATTCCAGAGTGGTAAAAATTTGGCCAAATATAGAATAGAATGCAAAAAAATACTGATGACAACCATGAATTTGACCACTACAAAGATATATACAGTGATTCAATCAACCTGGAGCTTCAAAAATATGGTGGGGAAGATCAAAATTTGTATTTAAAAATTAAATCATCGCATCTCTCAAGATTTATATGGAAATATTGTTCCAAGAAGAAAGTTAAGGTGCTTGATTTCGGCTGTGGGCATGGATTAATGCATAAATTTTTTAAAGGTAATCTAGAAATCACGGGTGTAGATCCTGCGGCTAAAGTTATCAAAATGGCAAAAAAAATAAATAAAAAAAATCTTTACGAGGTTTTTAATGGAAAAGACCTTCCTTTTCCTAGTCATCATTTTGATTTTACATTTGCTGTATGTGTATTTCATCACATCAAAACACAGGATAGACTTGCGGCGATCAAAGAAATGAAACGTGTTACAAAACCTGGAGGAGCTGTTCTAATATACGAGCATAATCCCTTAAATCCAATCACTTTAAAAATAGTAAATAACTGCCCATTAGATAAAAATGCTAAGCTACTAAAAACACAAGAAACCAAGGATCTAATGAGTTCAGCTGGATTAGTAAAAATTAAGAAAGAATTTATAATATTTTTTCCATTTAAAGCAAAGTTTTTTAGATTGATTGAAGCGAGTTTGCGAAATATTCCGCTTGGAGCTCAATATGTTTTAAGTGGCATCGTTGAGGAAGAAAAAGGATTAGATCTATCATCATAGGAGTTTAAAATGAAAGCTGTAATTTTTGCAGGAGGACTTGGCTCAAGACTCTCAGAGGAAACATCAATTAAACCCAAGCCTATGATTGAGATTGGGAATCAGCCACTTTTATGGCATATCATGAAAATTTACAGTTTTTATGGAATAAATGATTTCATAATTTGTTGTGGGTATAAATCAGAAAAAATCAAAGAGTATTTTTTAAACTATTTATACACTCACTCTGATTTTACAATCTCATATAAAAATGAAAATCATAATATCAAAATTCATAAAAGAGAAGTTGAAAACTGGAATGTAACGCTTGTTGATACCGGTATCAATACAATGACAGCCGGTAGACTCAAATCAGTAGAACCTTATATAGACTCTGAGGATTTCTGTCTTACATATGGGGATGGTCTCGCAGACATAGATATCACAAGGCTTATAAAATTTCATCAAGCGTCTAAAAAAATAGCAACGATCACAGCAATCAAACCAAAAGGTAGGTTTGGTGCAATGATAATTAAAGATAATAAAGTTATATCATTCAAAGAAAAAATATCTAATGAGACTGACTATATTAACGGTGGGTTTTTTGTATTAAATAAAAAGATTTTTTCTATTCTTGATAAAGTTCAATTTTCCGAACCATTAGAAGGAGCTCCAATCCAAGAGCTTGTAAAATTAAACGAGATGGCTGCCTATCAACACAATGGTTTTTGGCAATCAATGGATACAATGAAAGAAAAAAATCTCCTCAACGAACTCTGGATTCAGGAAGAAGCGCCATGGAAAATCTGGTAAGTAAAAAAAAACTTATTTCTGTTATCGTTCCCTCTTACAATGAAGAAGATAATATAAAAAATGCATACGAAGAGGTCATAAAATTTTTCCATGATCAGGAAAACTATGAATATGAAATTATTTTTTTAGATAATCATAGCTCTGACAGAAGTTTTGAAATTATTGAAAGAATTGCAGAATCTGATAAATCAGTAAAAGGGATCCGTTTTAAAAGAAACTATGGTTTCAATAAATCAGTCTTAACTGGCTATCAACTCTCAAATGGAGATGCGGCAATCCAGATGGATTGTGATCTTCAGGATCATCCAAAACATTTCTATAAATTTATCGAACTCTGGAAAAAGGGGTTTGATGTTGTGATAGGTTCCAGAGAGAAAAGGCCTGAAAATAAAATCAAAACTAAAGCTAGATTTTTATTTTATAAGATGCTTAATGCTATCTCTGACGAAGAAATAAAAATGCATGGAGGAGATTTCAGATTAGTTGATAAATCAGTAGTGTTAAAATTAAAAAAATTATATGACTATAATCCGTATGTAAGAGGAATGATAAGTTCTCTGTCTGCAAATGAGATATCTTTTGAGTACAAAAGAGAGGAGCGCAAGAAAGGTACATCCAAATTTAATTTAAGAAATCTGTTCTCCTTTGCAATCGATGGAATTGCCAATCATTCTATTCTTCCTCTAAGAATGGCAAGTCTTTTTGGGATTTCAATTTTAATTTTTACTCTTAGCTTCATTGCCTACTATATAATAGGAGCCATATTTTTTGATTTAAATACACCTCAAGGTTTTATCACCTCCACCTCTCTGCAACTTATTGATATAGGAGTTACAACTGTATTTTTGGGCATCCTAGGCGAATACACCGCTCGAATTTATACTCAGGTGAAGATGCGTCCCATTACAATTATTGAAAAGCAGATTAACTTGTAGCATCTTTAATGCTAGAAATAAATAATAAATACTTTGTACTTTTTGGGGGAGGTAGATGGGGAAGAATTGTTTTAATTGAGCTAAATAAAATATCAAAAAATAAAATTAAATGGATTACAAATCATAACTATGAACAAAACAAAGAATGGTTATTGCAAAATAAATCTACCAATATAATCATTCAAAAAACAGTTTCAAAAAATGTTCTTATGAAATCCTCGGCTGTATTTCTAATAAATTCTCCCGCAGATCGATTGTCTTTTATTGATAAAAATATGTATGAGGGCATAGATCTATTTCTTGAAAAACCAATTGCTTTGAATTTTAATAAAGCGCGTAAACTAAAAAAAGCGGCCGATTTTAGTTCATCATTGGTTTCTATTAATTTAGAATTTTATTTTGATGAAGTTTTTCCTAAAATCGCATCTCAAATCAATCAAATAAAAATAAGTAAAATTGATTTTCTGTGGGAAGACGCTATTACAACCAATCCTTCAAGATATCAAAAAAGAGCAGACATTGAAACGCCAATAGCTTTAGATCAGTTTCCTCACATCTGGTGTGTTTTAAATGTATTGGGAATCAAAACTGGTGAAATGGAGCTGGAAAAAGTTCAATATTGTAAAAATAGTAATGTTTTAATAAGCCTTTCTAGCAAAATTTGTCGCACTCAAATTACCATGTCAAGAAGAGGAAAGCTAAGACAAAGAAAGATAAAAATTAATGACAATATCATAATTGATTTTTCAAATGAAAATGTAATTTTTAAAAATCCTTCTTCCAATCAATATATGCAATACCAGTATGAACATGGCAATGTAAAAAGATCGTTAAATGCTTTTTTAAAAAGTATTAATAGCAGAAAAAATCAAGTTAACTCTCTTGAAAAGAACATGGATATGTTAAAAATTTCTTATAACATCCAAGAAAAAATAGATAAAAAAATTATCAAATTATTACTGCCGAATATATTAAAAATTTCTATGAACAATAGCTATTTATTCAATGCATGTGAAGATTATTTCTTACCAAGATATAGACATCATGAAAAAAAGTCGCTGAGTATAGGAAGTGCACATTACCATGAGAAACTTATTAATTACGCTCAGTCGAATTTAAATAAATTTCATTTAAAAAATAATTATCTCAAAAAATTATGAGTGATCAATAACAATATATTCATTATTCATATGAATATGATGAGCTGAATCAATGTTTGAAAAAAACTTTGGCTCGATACTATATTGTAACTTTTCTCTATAAAGTTCCATCGAAACATCTGTAATTTCATTAACCTCGATAGACTTTCCATAATGTCCTGCGCCTTGCACTTGATTAGCTCTAAAAATTTTATTTTTAACAAAAAATAAACCAGCATTTCTAGCCTTAGATGAATCAAATATTACAGGGTTTGATGAGCAAGGCTGCCAATCATCAGAAATAAGCATATCTGAATAAAATAAGTGAAGTTCAGACGATCTATCATTTAATGAGGATGAATCTATATTTGTTAACATGTACCATTTTTTATCTTTTCTAAAAACAGTTGTATCAGCTGCTCTAATATCCTTTATTAAGACTTTTTCTAACTGCCATGAATATGGAAAATTTGTGCACTTGTATAGTCTAATATCTTGATTCTGAGCTGATTCAGGAATCATGTAAATATTTTTTTTATGCTCAAATATATATGGAAATGAAAGATGAAAATCTTCTTCAATCACTACATCTAAAAATTGGTTGTGATTATCAAGTAATTTTATTGCAGAAATTCTTCCTTTATTTTTACTTAAACAATAATCCTCTACGAAACATATAGTTTCTCCATTAACAGTAATGACAAATGGATCTGCTAGAAATCTATTATATGGATTTTTGATTGTTTGAGCTTTATTTAGGGCAAGAGATGAATTGGTATTTTTGATGAAAGATACTGACCATTTTCTTGGTTGAATTATTCCGAGATAAAGTTGAATTTTTTCTAAAAGAATAGGTGTATAAATTTTATACATGTAGGCAAGTAAATTCTTATTACTAGGAGATTGAAATAACTTTTTATCATATAAAAAATTTTTTTCAGCATCAGGTAGATATTGGTTTTGCTGAAGATCACAAATTAATTTCCATAAGAATGCCATACTTTTAATTGTGATACGTTCCCTATTTTGTATCCAAGATCTAGCTGTTGCGATATTACCTCGAAACAAGATATCTCCACCATCAAGCTCTTCATTTAATTTCTGAATAATAAAACCTGTAGAATGAGAAGCATTAAAAACTTCCCAAAAACCTGCTGGAGTTCCTCGGTATTCTCTATTATCGCCATGATGAATTGATATGAATCCAAACTTAAAAAGATTTAAAATTTTGCCCTTTAAAATCCCTGACCCAAACCTCAAAACTAAATCAAATTTTTCGTCATGAATTTTATTGAGTGTTTTTTCATCATATCTATATATGTAACCTGATTTAGAAATTATTGGCACAATATTTATAACTTTTAGAGAACTATCTACATTTTCAAGATCAGCGTAGTGCTTATCATTGATTTTAAAGCTTTCAATTTTATTAATTAAAAATAAGAGGCTTCTATTAACAAAATTTTTAAGAATTGAATTTTTAGAATGTGAGACCTGTTGATTGAGGATTATTGGAGGATAAAATTTAGATTGATTTTTTATTATTAACTGAAGAATTTCAAGATAGTATTTAGGGGTTGTCATATTATCTATCTGAATTCCAACTTTTAATTTCATCAAAATCTCCTTTTCAATATTTCTTTATTTCCAATTACTTGGATTTAATAACATTACATCACTTGAATTAAGATCTTTGGGAACTATGAAAGTTTCACAATCTAATGAATTAATAATTTCTTCTAAATGAGATTTAGAATCAATGCCAACTACTATTTTATCAATTTGAGGCATTGCAAAAACATAACTTATACATGCTTCTAAGGGCGATTGATTGGTATGCTCCAGCCATTGATGCCATTTATCCCAAAGCTGGTTCCAGGGTGAGAACTGTGAAGGGCGTTTTTCTTTGTCCATGAGCAATAATCCCTGCATAAATATTGATCTTACATGCAATGATGTGCCCTCTTTCTCGAGTTGACTCATCCATCCAGATTCTAACAATCTTCTATCTAAAATATTAAAAGGAGCTTGAACTATATCGAAATGAAACTTTGTGCAAATGCTGTCTAATTCCTCTGTACTATAAACTGAAATACCTATTTTGTTCACCAGGCCCTCTTTCTTAAGCAATGCCATCTTTTGGTATAACCTTTCCCCAAATGAATCAAGTAACTGGATTGGTTCATGCAAGAGAATTGCTTCAAGATTGGAAACTTTAAGCCTTGTTAACGAGCTTTCTAATTGAGTATCAATCCATTCTTCAAAATTTTTATAATCTTTAGGAACCTTTGGGAGCTTTGTTGTTAAGGAAAAGTTTTTAAGGTGGTTATTTCCTAAAACTGCTTCGCTGTCTCCATAATTAATAGCAGTATCCAGAGCATCAATCCCTATATTGTTAGCAAAATCTAAAATACTTGAAACCTCCTCTGATGAGACTTGCCCCAAAGAATTAGAAATACCATAACCCAATCCAAATTGGGCAGTACCTATAGTCATTTTAGAGATATTTTTTTTAAAACTCATTTATTTAAGCGCTATGTTCATAACAATTGTAAGGTGGAAATATGTTAAAGTCATAAATAAGTAGCATTAAAACAATTTATACATTCTAAATAATGCAATCGATAATTTTTTAAACTTAACTTAATTCATTATGAAAATTGTGGCAATTGTTCAAGCAAGAATGGGGTCTTCAAGATTACCTGGTAAAGTAATGAAGATAATAGAAGGCAGACCTATAATAAATCTGTTATTAGAAAGGCTTAAGCTCTCAAAAAAAATTGATCAAATTGTTGTTGCTACAACAAATAACGTTGCAGACATTCCATTAAAAGAGAGCCTAATATCAAATGGATACCTATGTGAAACTGGTAGTGAAAACAATGTCTTGGAAAGGTTTGTATCTGTTTCAAAAAAATATCATGCTGAAGTTATAGTTAGAATAACTGGTGATTGCCCATTAATAGATCCTGATTTGGTTGATGAAGCCATTGAATATTTTTTGAATGAAAAATTGGATTACGTCACAAATGCCAATCCTCCCTCATATCCAGATGGTTTGGATGTTGAAGTATTTTCGTCTAAATCACTATATCAAGCTCAAAAATTAACTGATGTGCCTTTTGACCTTGAACATGTAACTCCATACATTAGAAACAATACAGAGCTTAAAACTGGAAACATTCAGTATAGTGAAGATCTCTCCCACTTTCGTTGGACATTAGATGAGTTTGCTGACCTCAAGGTTATAAAGAAAATTTTTTATAGTTTTTCGCCAAATATTGATTTTTCATGGAAAGAAGTTCTTAATCTTTATAAAAATAATCAAAATATATTTAATGCAAACAAAGATATTGAGCGAAATGAAGGATCGATTATGAATAAAGGTCAAAAACTTTACAGAAGAGCCAAGGAGATTATACCTGGAGGCAATATGCTCCTCTCAAAAAGACCAGAGATGTTTTTGCCTGAAAAATGGCCTTCATATTTCAGCAAATCTAAGGGGTGCAATGTTTGGGATTTAGAGGGAAACAAGTTTATAGATATGTCAATTATGGGTATTGGTACTAATATTTTAGGTTATGGGCATAATCTAGTTGATAAAGCAGTAAAAGACTGTATTAAATCTGGAAATATGTCGACTTTAAACTGTCCTGAAGAAGTCTTTCTTGCTGAAAAACTTTTAGAAATAAATTCCTGGGCTGACATGGTAAGATTTGCAAGATCAGGCGGTGAAGCTAATGCAATTGCCATAAGGATTGCTAGAGCAGCGTCGGGAAGAGATAACGTGGCAATATGTGGATATCATGGATGGCATGATTGGTATCTGTCTGCTAATCTTGGTCAAAATGACACTCTAGATAATCACCTCCTTCCTGGGCTTGAAGCAAATGGGGTTCCTAAAAATTTAGCTGGGAGCGTATTTCCATTCAATTACAATGACTATGATGAATTAGTAAAATTAGTTAAAACTAAAAATATTGGAACTATTAAAATGGAAGTTGAAAGAAGTCATGGCCCAAAAAACAACTTTCTAGAAAAGGTAAGAAAATTAGCTTCTGATAATAATATTATTTTAATTTTTGACGAGTGTACTTCTGGCTTTAGAGAGACTTTTGGAGGGTTGCACCTTAAATATGGTGTTGAACCAGACATGGCTATGTATGGAAAAGCTTTGGGAAATGGTTATGCAATAACTGCTACGATAGGAAGAAGGGAAATTATGGAAGCTGCGCAAAGTACATTTATAAGCAGTACTTTTTGGACTGAAAGAATCGGCCCATCTGCTGGAGTAAAAACTCTTGAAATAATGGAATCTACTAAATCATGGGAGCAAATTTCTCGAGCTGGAGAAAACATTAAATTGAAATGGGATCATTTATCTAAACTCCATAATATTAAAATAGAAATATCCGGTTTAAAAGCATTGCCAATTTTTACCTTTCAAAGTGAGAATAATTTGGCTTATAAAACTTTTCTTACCCAAGAAATGTTAAAAAAAGGTTTCCTAGCTTCCAATAGCGTTTATGTTTGTATAGATCACAATGATAAAATAATTGATGATTATTTTAACGAGTTAGATAAGATTTTTAAAAAAATTAAAGAATGTGAAGAGGGTCAAAATATTCTAGATCTGCTGGATGGTCCGATTTGTCATTCAGGCTTTTCAAGATTAAATTAATTGTTGATATTTTTATAAGTAAGATTTTTAAAATAATCTTGATATTTCTTTTATTTCTCTTCAACATCCACATAACTAAAGTCAAGAGGCGTACCTTTTAATATTTTTTTCCTAATTTTTGAACCTATTATTTTATTTAGATATTTTGGATGAAGGCCGTGCCAGGGGCGAATAGATCTAACGTTTTGATGAGTAATTTTCTCACCAGCATCTATATTTTCAACAGCAAATAATGACCTAGAATGTTCTCTGCTTTTTAATTGTTTTTCTGTGAGGGAATAGTCAATGCTGCCTAGGCTACTTTCTGCAGCTCTTACCGCATTAACCATCTCTTTGAATTCATTTGGATCCATTGAAAACGAAGAATCTGGTCCACCAATAGACTTGTCTAAAATAAAATGTTTTTCAATAATTTTGCCCCCTAAAGCAATCGAGGTAATAGGTGCAATAGAGCCCAGCGTATGATCAGAGAGTCCTGAAATGACGTTAAATTTTTGAGACAAATCTTTGATCATTGTCAAATTTGCTTGATCGATAGGAGCTGGGTAACTGGATGTACATTTCAGCAGAGCAATATCATTATTTCCTACCTTTTTACAAGCATCTAAAGCTAGCTTTATATCATCTATATTAGCGATTCCAGTAGAAATAATTGTGGGTTTCATTTTTGATGCTACATATTCTATTAATGGAATATCAGTAATTTCAAATGAGGCTATTTTGTATGCAGGAACATTTAAACCCTCTAAAAAATCAACAGCTGTCTTATCGAAAGGCGAAGAGAAGTACTCAAGGCCTTCATCTATGCAAACTTGAAATAATTCCTCATGCCACTCCCACGGAGTAAAAGCTTCTTTATATAAATCATATAAATAATTGCCGTCCCAGATTGTACCTTGGGTGATTTTAAAATGATGACTTTTATGATTAAGAGTAATAGTGTCGGCCGTGTAAGTTTGAAACTTTACACAATCGGCACCTGCTTTTTTAGCTGCCTTAATAGTATCAATAGCTACTTTAATTGAACCATTATGATTTGCTGAAATTTCGGCAATAATAAATGCTGGAGAGTCGCTACTAATATTAAAATTACCTATCTTCATATAAATTCCTTATAAGAGTTTTGGTTATTCCATTTAAATTTTTAAACTTAAATTCGGCCTCATGATTCTCGTCTATATAAATATCCTTAAAAGAACCTCTTAAAATACGAGCTGTCCTCATGCCTATTTTCTTGATGTTTATAAAATCTTTGTTTTGATTATCGCCAATATAAATCATTTCAAATGGCATGCAATTTTCATATTGCATAATCTTATTAAAGCATAAAAGTGATGGCTTGCTATGGGATATTCCATATTGATATGTCGGTATAACTTTTGTAAATTGATTTCTTATTCCCAAGGCTTCAATCTTTCTTCTTTGAACCCTAATATTTCCATCAGTGATTATGTATTTTTTATATTTTTTAAATCTTGTAATGCATTCTTTTGCATCAGAATATAGATTTATTTTGGGAGAATGATTTCGATAAACTGAAATACATTCATTGACATTTTTCTTAGTGTATATTTTTTTAAATTTAAGAAATTTATCAAAGATTTTCCCCCTTCCATCAGCCCTAAGTATTTTTAACAAACAAGAATTAGTTTCACTTTCACTTAATGCATAATTTGCAGATAAGTGTTTGCTAACTTCTTCAAATCCAGATTTTACGTAAGATATCTCTGGGTACAATGTATCGTCTAAATCAAATATTAATATCATTTATAAAAATCTTTTTGATGTCGCACTTGTGTGATTTCTTTATTAGATTTGTGAAAAGGATATTCATCGAGTTGAATGCCAATTGACTCTAAATAAAACCAGTAAAAAGAATCTAACCCACAATAAACTGCTAGAGAAGATGCTCCGCCAAACCTTGGGTTACATTCGATTACATTTACCTCTCCATCCTTATCAACTATGGCTTGTAATATAATGTGTCCAAATAAATCCAAGGAATGAATAATCTTATTAAATTTTTTTTCTAGGTCATTATCTACAACAGTTTGAGTGACTTGAGATTCTCCATTGATAATTATTTTTCTCTCTCGAATCACTATTCCTTTTATTATTTTTTGTTTTGTAATGTATGCATCTACACTTAGTTCTTTACCTTGAATAAATGGCTGAAAAATTGGGTTTTCGAGAGTTTGTGCATGAATTAATGCATCTGAATAATTTTTATTAATTGCAATTGAATGTGATCCAGCTCCAAATCTTTCCTTCACTACAAATCTTTCTGCCTTCAACTTATCCATCGAAATAAAAGCAGGGATAATAGATAAATTATTTTTTTTAGAAAACTCTAATTTATCTATGCAGTTTTGAATGGACTTCATATCTGAAACCATCACGGAAATACCCTCTTTTTTAAAAGCTCCCTTATGCCGAGCAAAAAATTCTAGCTCTCCATCTCTTGAAGGAATAATCACAGAAATTTTCTTTGATTTGCATTCCTTTATAAATTCACTAATTGAGATATTCTCTAACTTAGGCATTTCCCAGAAATCATCAACAAAATAATGGCTTATGACATCAGATGAAATATCTCCACCAATTACTTTAATAGAGTTATTAATTTTTGATGCAGCAGCTTTTACGGCATTTACTAAGCTAACTTTTCCTGAACAGCTAGTTATTAATATATTTCCGTATTGTAATTTTTTTTCACTATGTCTTTTCTTTTCAAAATCAATAATAATTGGAATGGTGCTCTCTAGCTTTGTGCTAGGCACCCAATTGAGTGTTGTTTCTAATAGTGTTATATCGGCTTCAGAGGCTTCAAAAAGCTCATTATCATGACTGACTTTTTTATGTTTCATGTCTGGAAAATAATCTGACAAAATATTTAGGACATCTGTAATTTTACGAGATTTTCCTGAACCAAGGTTAATAATTCCAGACAAATCAGATTCTGCAAGCTTAAATAATCCCATTGCTGTATCACTTGAAAACATATAGTCAAAAAACCCTTCCTCGTTATAAACAATTATCTCTTCATCATTCAGCAACGATCTAATCCATCTAGAAATAATATCTCTGGAATTAGTTCCATAACCTCTATAGATCCTGGCTGAGACAGATGAAAAATCGTTAGATTTGAAGTTTGATAAGAAATTTAGCTCTATCTCATGACTCAGTTTTGACATGCCTGTAAGATTTCTTGGATCAATTGGATCAGATTCTTTTAATTTATATGGTTTTTTTTGAGGAGACTCAAACATATATAGACTCTTATCATATATAAGATAGCTTGATGCATTTACAACCCTCTTAAGATTTGGAGCATTTCTCAGGATGCTAATTAGATGATGACTAAGCCTAACATTATGATGGAAGTTTTCCTCCCAATGACCATAAGTCTCCTCAGATCTTTCGAATGTTGCAGCCAAATGAATAAAGATTTCTGGATTAAAGTAATCTATTTCCTCTTGTGTTAACGAATTTAGGTCGCCATGCCTATATGTAACATTAGTTGAAGGAAAATCCTTTGGTATGCTCACAAGATCTCCAACCAAAACCTTTGCACCAGCATCAACAAGAATTGGAATCAAGGCTCTTCCTATAACCCCTGCTCCTCCACTAACAAATACCCTCTTATTCTTCATAATTATTTTTTAAAATACTGTGAAAAATTGAATTATAAAACTTTTTATTTTCTTGATTAAAAATATGCTCTTTCAAAACTCCCTCTTCTTTAAAATCGTTATCCTCTAATATTTTTATATGCTGTTCTCGAAATGAATATGTTTCAGTATAAAGTTTATTAAAATCCAATTCTTTAAAAATTATTTTCTTAATAAAATTAATAAAAGTAGACAAGTAATTACTATAATTAATTTGATTAGATTTTAATTCGGTATTAAGTAAAAATGACATTTCAGCCCGCTTATCAAACCAGCTAATATTGACAAGTCCGCCATAACCGATACAAGCATCATTCTCTAAATATGAAAATAAGAGTTGTGTTGGTTTGTCCATTAAGAATATTTTTGAAATTACGTTTTCGAAATAATCAGTTTGATTTTTTTTCGTGAGTTTTACATTCTGTCGAAGATGATACATTTGATCATTTCTCCATTTCATAATAAGAAATTTATCATCATCTCTAAGAGGGACTATTGACAGCTCTTTTTCAGAAAGTGATTGTTTTTTTAAGCATTTATATGAATTCATGCAACTATTGTAACTTTACCTCTCAGAACATGGAGATTTCTTTTACAAAAATATTTTATCTTTGAGTCAAAAATTTATCTTAAAGCGTTTTGACCAATGAATAAAAAAAACTAGGCCAAAGAGTCTACCGGCATTTTGATACACTTTACCTTTATCTCGCATCATTTTTATGCAATTTTGTTTATTAATTAATTTTGAGTCAGAATCTAAAATAGATTGAGTAAAATATTCTTTCCATTTATCTTGTATTAAAAAATTTGCTAATGGAATAGAAAAGCCATGTTTGCGATTTAAATCAAATGAAGGGGGTAAAATTTTTGAAGCTAATTTTTTAAGAAGTATTTTTTGCTTTCCATGATTAACTTTTAGGTGAGATGGCACTTGATAAAATGCAAACTCAATGAGTTTCTTATCTAAAAATGGTGTTCTGATTTCTAAAGAATTGGCCATACTAGCTCTATCCATTTTTACAAGAAGATCTTCCTGTAGGTAGTTTTGGAAATCATTTAGAGTAAGGTTAAATAAATGATCGTCAGATAATAAAGATTTATCTATTGGGGTTTCATAGCGATTAGGTTTATTAGTTAAATTAGATAAAAAAAAGAATTCTTCTTGCTCATCTTTTGAAAAGAATTCATTGATATTAGCATTAGAATTAATAAAATCAGTAGAAAACAACTCAATAGTTTTTCTACCTCTTGCACCAATAGGCATAAATTTTTGAATAACTTTGTTGATAAATAATCTGCTTTTTAATGGAAAAAAGGATGACAACTTTTTTAGTTGAATCAGCTTAGAATAGTGATTATATCCTCCAAAAAGTTCATCCCCACCATCACCTGATAATGCAACCTTAAAGTCTTTTGAAATTGCCTCTGAAACAAGAAAACTTGGAATAATTGATGGATCAAACATAGGGTCATCATAAAAATAAGTCAATTTTTCTATGATCTCTGGATTGATCTCTTTGGAATCTAAAAAATGATGATTTGTTTTAAATTCATTTGCAACTAACCTTGCAAATGGGGCCTCATTAAAAGAGCCATGGCCAGCAAAGCTAACTGTAAAAGTATTTACCTTTTGATTGAATCTTGAAGCTATAGCAGTAATCAGGCTCGAATCTAATCCTCCACTCAACAATATACTTACTGGTACATCTGAATTTAATTGCCTTTTTACAGAACGTTCCAATCGATTTTCAAGTTCATTTACAAGACTTTCCTCAGTTTTGTACAGAGACATGTTTTTATGAGAAAAAGAAATATCCCAATATTTTTTTACCTCAGATTTACGTTTTAAAATATCAAAGGTTAGAAAATGTCCAGCTCTGAGTTTCGATATATTGAAAAAAATTGATTTGTCTTGTGGTGTATAACCATTTTCAAAAAGATGCTTGAAGCTATCTTTGTTGATTGAGCTTAATTCTGGTGAATAATTTATAATTGGTTTGATCTCAGATCCAAATATAAAGTTTCCATTTTCGATGGAATAGAATAGCGGTTTCTCTCCAGCACGATCTCTTGCCAGAAAAATAATTTTTTTAAGATCGTCATATATTGCAAAAGAAAACATTCCTACAAACTTTTGTACGCACTTGTGGCCCCAGTATACATATGCATTAAGTAACACCTCTGAATCTGAGGATGAGTAAAATCTACATCCTAGCTTAATTAACTCTTCGCGTATTTCTTCGTAATTATAAATCTCTCCATTAAAAATAAGTTTATATGCTTCATCAATCGTGCTCATTGGTTGTGAAGCGCTATCTGATAAATCAATGATCGACAATCTTTTGTGACCCAATGCAATATCTAGTTTTTTATTAAAAAATTCTCCAGTATTATCTGGGCCTCTGTGATGAATTAATTCTAGACTTTCTCTAAATAATGATGGGCATATTTGACTATTAAAAAGTGAGATTCCAAAAATACCGCACATAAAAAACTTACCTCACGTAAAATTTATGAGAATCACTCCCACTCAATGGTGGCGGGAGGTTTACTTGAAATATCATAGACCACCCTACTAACTTCCTCTAATTCATTCACAATTCGATTTGAGACATGTGCCAATAAATCATATGGAAGCTTTGCCCATGTAGCTGTCATGAAATCCACTGTTTCAACTGCTCTAATTGCTATTACATCGGCATATCTCCTTTCATCACCAACCACTCCAACTGATTTAATTGGAAGAAATGCACAAAAAGCTTGGCTTACCTGATTATATAGACCTGCCTTTATTAATTCTTCTATAAATATAGCGTCAGCCTTTTGAAGAGTTAAAACTTTTTCTTGAGAAATCTCTCCAAGAATTCTTACTCCCAATCCCGGACCTGGAAATGGATGCCGATTTAACATTTCCAATGGCAGGCCAAGTTCAGATCCCATCTTCCTGACCTCATCCTTAAATAAATCACGTAAAGGCTCCACTAATTCCATCTTCATGTCATCAGGAAGGCCTCCAACATTATGATGAGATTTAATAACTCTCGCCTCTTTAGATTCTGATTCAGAAGATTCAATTACATCAGGATAAATGGTCCCCTGAGCTAAAAAATTTATATCATCTTTTAATTTAGCAGCCTCATTATCAAAAATATCAATGAAAGTTCTTCCAATGATTTTTCTTTTTTGCTCTGGATCTGAAATACCTTTTAGATGTCTATAAAAAACTTTCTTTGCATCAACGACTAATAAATTTAAATCCATCTTATCTATAAATAAATTTTCCACATCTGCAGCTTCATTTTTTCGAAGCAATCCATTATCAACAAAAACACAAATTAAATTTTTTCCTATCGCTTTATCCAAGAGCATGGCTGTAACAGAAGAATCTACTCCGCCTGATAAACCAAGTAATACCTTTTGATCTCTGACTTTTTCTTTAATCTCGTCTATTCTTTGCTGAATTAGATTTTCTATCTTCCATTGGGCTGCACATCTGCAAATCTTGAATGTAAAATTTTCTAATACAGTATTGCCCTGTTTAGTGTGAGTGACCTCGGGGTGGAACTGCAATGCATAAATAGGTTTTTTTGCATGCTCCATGACTGCTATTGGAGCTGATTTAGTTGAAGCGATTAAATTAAATTCATCTGGTAGAGTTGATACATGATCTCCATGACTCATCCAAACATCAACTGAAGATCCAGAGCTAAAGC
>MDTB01223860.1_pt1 | contig 21435 bp, 15 predicted proteins | sample 811161 | NCBI WGS metagenome assembly MDTB01 (sample SAMN05326650, study PRJNA326480) | marine metagenome | isolation source: seawater | place: Mediterranean Sea | collected 2009
CTGACGAAGTCGCTACGGGCGCGGTGCTAAATAGACGACACCGAAGTCAGTACCTTCTCTCAGGTTTGATCAAGTGTGGTCTATGCGGTGCCAACTACATCATAATCGCAAAAGACCGGTATGGTTGCTCGACGCGCAGAACCAAAGGAACATGCTCCAATGAACATGTTCTAGAACGCGGCTCCCTCGAACATCTGGTTCTGAATGGTTTGAAGGAAAAGCTCATTGCATCCGGACCTGTCGAAGAGTTCATCAAGGAGTTCAACCTCCAGATTGCCGCCCGAACGACCGCGGATAGAGGAAAACGTCATCGGACGGAGCACGAACTCAAACAAGTTGAGAAAAAACTCGCCGCCATTCTTTCCGCAATCGAGCAGGGTATTGTCACCGATACAACGCGAGGCCGCCTGCTCGAACTCGAGGGAGAGAAGGCAACCCTCGAAAGGAAAATCGCCGAACCGGAGGCGGTCCCGTACCCATCCATTCATCCCAGTTTGGCGAATCTCTACAGGCGCAAGGTTGCCGCTTTAGAAGAGACTCTGAACGATCCCGGCATCCGCCTCGAGGCGAGCGAAATACTCAGGTCCCTGATCAACAAAATCGTCGTCACTCCAGAGTGCCTACTTGATGGCCCAGACCGGAATAGTGACCGGCACCAGGAAGAACCACCACCAAAAAATTCAATCGTTCTATGGGGCGAACTTGCTACGATTATCGATCTCGCCGAAGACGCTAATCATTTTAAAAACAAAAATGGATTCTCGTTGAGAGCGGGGGCTCGCAGCCACCTTTACCGAACAAACTGCTTAACTCTCATATAAAGTCTGGTTTCGGCCAAAAGCCGCCGTGGAGCAGTTAAAGCGTGAATGGCTGCTAATGGATCAGAAAGCGGACGTTGGTGTTTGACACAACGTTGGTCTCTTGATGACCCGAAGCGGAGATTTCAGAGAGGCGTAATCATACTAAGGTCTCGTTCTTGACAACTCGCGTACCCAGTGGGGAAAGCGGGCGATTTCATCGCATGAAGAATTGTATGTGCCATTCACACCGACTTGGATTTCCAAGGCTTGGGCTTTCAACTGGCTCAGGGTATAGCCAAAGCGCGTCTTAAAGGCCCGATTAAAGTGCGACTGATTGGAAAAACCGCATTCGGAAGCAATAGCCCAATTTAGACGGGCTGCTCTCTTTGTATGATTAAAGACAAAGCGTTGCTTGAAATGTAAGGAAATTTACATTCCATTCAATCCTCGTTACTGTACCCAGGAGCATGGGAAATAACCGCACTTAATTTTCGAGGAACCAGTGGCAGATCGAAAACGCTTAGGTATAAGCAACCGTCAGGATCAGATTATCAATTTGGTTCGCGATCAAGGGTACGCGTCCATTGAAATGATGGCAGATAAGTTCGGCGTATCACAACAAACAGTACGCCGGGATATTATATACCTGAACGAAAAGAATCTTTTGCAGCGTCATCATGGCGGGGCAGGTTTGCCTCCCGGCATTGATCGTCTGGCCTACTCAAACCGGAAAATTCGCAACGCCCTGCAAAAATCCCTTATCGGCAACGCCATTGCGGCACGAATCCCCAACGGTGCCTCCCTGTTTATCGATATCGGCACAACTATGGAAGCCGTCGCGGAAGCCCTAACCGGTCACGAGGGATTACGGGTCATTACCAACCATATCGGCGTTGTATCAATACTTTGCGAGAATACAGACTTCGAAATCATTCTGTCGGGCGGGTTAGTCAGAAACCGGGATCGCGCTGTTACTGGTGAAACCACAACCGAGTTCTTGCGCGAGTTCCGGGTGGGGTACGGCATATTCGGAATTGGCTCAATAACCGATGACGGGCAGTTACTTGATTATGATTATCGTGATGCGCAGGCATCACGAGCGGCATTACAGATTTCGCGTCACAAAATCGCGGCCGCTGATCATTCCAAATTCAACGGCGATGCCATGATGCCTTTCGCCCACGTTTCCGAAATTGATGATCTGGTCACGGATGCGCCCCCCCCAAAGGCCATTGCAGATGCAATTGAGCAGGGTGGAACCGAACTGTTTGTGGCGCCCGAAATCAACGCAATAAAAACCGCTTAATCATTTTTTTTGAGATTTTCTTCAACTTGGAATAAAACTATCTTTGAATGTAAACTTTTTTACAATATTGTCACAAAACGTACATAAACTAACGTTATACAGATCACAGCGGTGGAATACCGGGATCATCAAACAGGGAAGGCTTACGGATACATGTCGTCCATTGAACTCAGCGGCATTACCAAACGATGGGAAGAATCGATTGCGGTCGATAATGTCTCTTTTCGGGTTGAAGAAGGTACATTTTCTGTTCTGCTAGGGCCATCCGGCTGTGGGAAATCAACGACGCTGCGCATGATCGCCGGTCTGGAAGACGTCAGCGAAGGCAAGTTGGCGATTGGCAACGCTGACATGACCCATGCCGCCCCGTCCGAGCGACAGCTGTCCATGGTTTTCCAGTCCTATGCCCTGTTCCCTCATTTAAATACCGAAGAAAACATCCTGTTTGGTTTGAAGGTTCGTAAAATTCCTCCGGCTGAGCAGTCTGCACGACTGACAAAAGTGGCGGACCTTGTTGGCCTGTCCAATCTTCTGGATCGCAAACCCTCCCAACTTTCCGGCGGACAGCGCCAGCGGGTCGCTCTTGCGCGTGCCATCATCGCTGAAAACTCCATCTGCCTGATGGATGAGCCCTTATCAAATCTGGATGCCAAACTGCGCCACGATATGCGGATCGAAATCCGTGCCCTGCAACAGCGCCTGAAAATGACTGTTGTCTACGTTACCCATGATCAGGCCGAGGCTATGAGCATGGCGGATAAGGTTATTTTGATCCGCGAAGGGAAGATTGAGCAGGAAGGAACGCCGGACGTATTATATGACAAACCGGCAACTGCATTTTCTGCGGCGTTTATCGGCACACCACCCATGAACCTGTTGAACACCATATCGTCCAACAATGGCGTGGTTATAGAAAGTGAAAACCAGACGCCAGTACTGGCAGGGAACATAAGCCCCGTCCTTCTGGGCATCCGGCCCGAACACATCACAATTTCTGATAATCAGGGAATCTCGGCGGAACTGATATCAGCAGATTATCTGGGGGCGGAGACAGTGGTTACTGCGCGGGTCGGCAGCCAAGAGGCGCTGATCCGTGCGACAGGACGCATCAGCGTACCCAAACCGGTTGCGGCATATCTGACGTGGCATCACGAAGATGTTCATGTGTTCAACGCCGAAAGCGGCAAACGGGATGACAACGTCAAGGCCCTGCCCGTCTAGGGTCTTGATATTTTAATGCCTGCGCGCACCGAAAAGGTGACGTGGGAACAGGGAGGGAGCCGATGGTCCGGTTTCCCTCATAAACATGAGGAGCAAACGATGCTTACCAAACTAAAACGCTCGGTCGGGAAACTGGCTCTGGCTGCAACCTTGGGCCTCGGCCTGACGTCAACAGCTTCGGCGGTTGAACTGACCATGTACTACCCCGTCGCAGTTGGCGGAAAACTGACCAAAATCGTTGATGGGTTGGTTGGCGATTTCATGAAGGAAAACCCGGACATCAAGGTTAATGCCATTTATGCCGGTAATTATAATGATGCGCGCATCAAAGCACTGGCCGCTTTGAAAAGCGGAAAACCGGCACAGACATCCGTCATGTTTTCCATCGACATCTACGAGTTGATCGAACAAGGTGCAATTGTCGCCTTCGATGACGTCGTCAAAACCGCTGAAGAAAAAGCCTGGCTGAAAAGCTTTTATCCGGCACTGATGGAAAATGGTAAAACACAGGGTAAAACCTGGGGTATCCCGTTCCAGCGCTCGACCATTGTTATGTACTACAACAAAGACGCCTTCCGCGCTGCTGGTCTTGATCCGGAAAACCCTCCAGCAACCTGGGATGAGTATATTGCCGCAGGTAAAAAGCTGACGAAAAAGAGCGGCGGCAACGTCGATCAGTGGGGGGCGATGATCCCTTCAACGGGTTATCCCTACTGGATGTTCGGCGCACTCACCATGCAGAACGGTCAGACCCTGATGAATGGTGATGGTAACAAAACCCATTTTGATGCACCGGCAACGGTTGAAGCCCTGCAGTTCTGGAAAGATCTCGGTGACAAACACGGCATCATGCCTTCAGGCACCATCGAATGGGGCACACTTCGCCAGAACTTCCTGGAAGGTAAAACCGCAATGATGTGGCACTCAACCGGCAACCTGACCACCGTAAAAAACAAAGCCAAGTTCGACTTCGGTGTTGCCATGCTGCCTGCCAAGAAACGTCGCGGAACACCGACCGGTGGCGGCAATTTCTACATATTCAAGAAAAGCTCAGAAGAAGAGCGTGCGGCATCTTTGAAGCTGATCCGTTTCCTGACCCAGCCCGAGCGCACAGCGGAATGGAGCATGAAAACGGGTTACCTCGGCACGCGTGCTGATGCTTATGCTACGCCGAAACTGATGCAGTACGTCAAAGACTTCCCACCTGCTGCCGTCGCCCGCGACCAGCTGGAGTTTGCGACTGCTGAACTGTCTACCTATCAGACAGGCCGGGTTCGCAAACTTCTCGATGATGCAATTCAGTCCGCATTGACAGGCAGCAAGTCTGCAGCTGATGCGCTGGGTGGTGCACAAAAGCAAGCTGATCGTTTGCTGAAACGTTACCGCTAGACTCTCTCTGGCAAACTCGTGTCCCGGAAGCGTTCTAATGAAATGTTTCCGGGGCATTCTCTTCTTTTTCCATAGGTCCGCTTTCTGATGAACCGACGGCTATCACAATCGCACATTTATGGCTGGTTACTGCTCATGCCGGCGGCTGTCTTTTTGATTGCGTTCACCTATTACCCAACCATCGCCACACTGGCGAAAAGCTTTTTCTCTCAGGGCACAGCCCTCAGGCCATCTGAGTTTGTTGGGCTCGAAAACTTCGAATACATGCTGGATGACGACATCTTCTGGAAAGTCGCCTGGAATAATGTCATCTACGCCATTAGCACAATACCGATCTCGATTGCATTGGCCCTGCTGATGGCCGTTTGGGTCAATGGTCGTCTGCCGATGAAGTCCCTCGCCCGCATGAGTTACTTTACCCCAACCATTTTACCAATGATCGCGGTCGCCAATATCTGGCTGTTCTTCTATACCCCGGACATCGGCCTGATTGATCAGGTTTCCCGAAACTTCGGTTTCGCCAGCCACAACTGGCTGGGCGACCCGGACACCGTGCTTGGTTGCATCATCGCCATTACCATCTGGAAAGAAGCCGGGTTCTTTATGATTTTTTATCTTGCGGCCCTCCAAACTCTGCCGCCGGAACTTGAAGAAGCGGCGCATCTTGAAGGCGCCAGCCGGTGGTACTATTTCCGCCGCGTCATGTTCCCGCTGCTGATGCCGACGACATTGTTCGTTCTGATCAATGCCGTTATCAACTCCTTCAAGCTTGTTGATCAGCTCTTCATCCTGACCAAGGGAGGGCCGGATAACGCAAGTTCCCTGCTGCTTTATTACATCTACGAAGTCGCGTTCAGTTTCCTTGATCAGGCCTATGCCTCAACCCTGACCGTCGTTCTATTGGCTGTGCTCGCCATCATCGCCATCAGCCAGTTCGTGTTTCTCGACAAAAAGGTCCATTATCAATGAGCGGGATGAACAGAAATACAGGGCTGAGTTTCCATCTCGAGACTGCCGCAGCATGGTTGCTGGCTTTTATTTGGGTGCTGCCGTTGATCTATGCGTTCTGGAGCGCTTTTCATCCGCCAGAATATGCGACAAAGTTCGAATTGTTTGCGCCTCTATCACTGGAAAACTTCCGTGTTGCCTGGGATCAGGCACCGTTTGCACGATACTTCCTGAATACATTTATGCTGGTCACGATGATCCTGATTGCACAGTTTATTCTCTGCACGCTGGCCGCCTATTCGTTTGCGCGTTTTGAATTTCCGGGGAAATCAATCGCGTTTGCGCTCGTCCTTTTGCAGTTGATGATCATGCCAGAAGTCCTGATCGTCGAAAACTACGTGACCATGAGCAAACTCAATCTTATCGATACGATTACCGGTGTCGGCCTGCCTTATATGGCGAGCGCGTTTGGCATTTTCCTGCTTCGCCAGACTTTTAAAACCATTCCGAAGGAACTCGAAGACGCCGCGCGCGTCGAAGGGTGCTCACCGCTTCAGATTCTCTGGAAGGTTTACGTTCCTCTGGCCCGCTCTACCTACGTTGCCTATGGGCTCGTATCTGTCAGTTATCACTGGAACAATTTCCTCTGGCCATTGGTTATCACAAACTCCGTCAATACTCGCCCACTTACCGTTGGGCTGGCAATTTTCGGCGCCCCGGAATCAGGTGTTGACTGGTCAATCATTACCGCAGGCACCCTGCTGGCCGTTGCTCCCTTACTGGTGGCTTTCCTGCTGTTCCAGCGCCAGTTCATACAGTCCTTCATGCACGCAGGCATTAAATGATAAACATCCTGACCTGGAATATTCAATGCGGCCGCGCCGTAAATGGCCGGATTGACCTGATGCACACGGCTGACGTCATCAAGCACATGGGCGACATCGATGTTATCTGCTTGCAGGAAGTCTCACGTTTCGAGCCCGAGCTTGACGGCGGCAAAGGTGCAGATCAGGTCGAAGTACTTGCGACCTTTTTTCCGGATCATCACCCCATATTCGGCGTGGCTCTGGACAGGCTTGGAAACGGAACCCGCCACCGACGCCAGTTCGGTAATCTAATCCTTTCCCGGTTACCAATCATTCAGGTCTTCAACCACTCTCTTCCACAACCGGCACCGGCAAATCCGTGCAAGCATATGCCACGACAGGCATTGGAGGTTACCGTTGAAGCTGAAGGCGGCCCGTTTCGTATCACGACCACTCACCTGGAGTTTCACTGTGAAGACCAGCGTCTGGCTCAGATCAGGCGATTACGCGACACTCAGGTTGAGGTCGTGAAAAACCAGCATTATACCCATGATGCACCTTTAAGCGGGCCCTATTCCGCATTCGCCAGACCGGCACGCAATATTATCTGCGGTGATTTCAATTCAGCACCAGATGATGCGGTTTACCAAAGCCTCACCGCACCTTTGGGCGTCCCGACGAATAACTATCTGGACGCCTGGCGGGTTATTAAAGGGAAAACACCCCACTCTCCGACCTGTGGCATACATGACCATGTTCAATGGCCCCAAGGTCCCCACTGTCGGGATTTTTTCTTCCTGTCGGAAGATATGAGCGAGTTTGCCAAGGACATTCAAGTTCAGGAAGAGACTGACGCGTCGGATCATCAGCCAGTTTTATTACATCTCAAAGGTTATTAGAGCAGTTGGAATAAAACACATTCTTTCGCGAATTTAACTCAATTTCGAAGCTCCAGTTTGCCCTCCCGCAGAAATGTCAACATGTCGCCTTCTGGCTAATCTGAGAAGTGGAACCAGGGCCAATCCTATGTCCGCAAGGTGATCAGAAAGCGGACGTAACACTATCAGCTCAGCCACTTCCGCTCAGGAGCGAAAGCGGAAGTGCAAGACCGTCCGATGGCCGCTGTTGGTCTGATTTGTCCCTAACGGCTGCGTGCGGCCAGAAGCGGACAAAATTTTTTTACGACCTGAGTCGACCGCGATAGATCAGTAACCGGAACTGAATGCCCGATGCGAAGGGCCGTCCCTAATCGTTGTCTTGCTCTAGTCCGTTTGTGATCTAACGTGCGTTACTCCCCAACAGTGGTCTTGGTTTAGCCCTGACATTTGCCGAATAGCCAAAATCAAGTATGTTATATTGCAATGCAGCATTATTGCTGCGCTGCAATGAGGGCGTCGTTATCGGGTTTGATCCGCATATCCTGATTATTGACGAGAACCTGGTTCGCGCAGCCATCCTGGAGGATGGATTGCGCGAGGCGGGTTTCGAACGCGTGTCGATGCTCTCGAAGCGTGTCGACCTGTTGCGGCAGATTGTCGACATCGATCCCGACGTCATTTTTATCGATTTGGAGAACCCGAACAGAGACGTGTTGGAGCAAATGTTCCAGGTGTCTCGTGCGGTCCATCGGCCTGTTGCCATGTTTGTCGACGAGTCAGATGCGGAGCGGACGGAAGCCGCCATGCGGGCGGGTGTCTCCGCTTACATCGTCAACGACCTGCGCAAGGAGAGGGTCAAGCCGATCCTTGATATGACGATCAGCCGTTTTCATGTGTTCAATCAGCTGCAGGAAGAACTGGAAAAGACCAAGCAGGAGCTGGTCGACCGGAAGCTCATAGATCGGGCCAAAGGTATTCTGATGTCGCGACATCAGCTCTCGGAGGACGACGCATTCGCGTTGATGCGGAAGTCGGCAATGGACGCCAAGCAGCGTCTCTCGGATGTCGCGCGCCGCGTGCTCCAGACAAGCGATCACGAAAGTTGAGGGAGGGGTAATGCTCGTGGACCATTTACGAGGACAGGGTACGGAAGCGGATGAAGATGAATCCAATGCGGCTGAAGGCATGCGTACGGTCCGCGCCGGGTTCATCCAATTAATTGATTGTGCGCTCCTCCTCGTCGCCGCCGAAAAGGGGTTTGCACGAAATCAGAACATTAACCTCGAGCTTTCCCGCGAGGCCTCCTGGGCGAATATCCGCGATAAACTCAACCTTGGTCATTTCGATTGCGCGCATCTCCTGGCTGGGATGGCGGTCGCCTCGCAGCTCAAGGTCGGAAATCCGATGGTCTCGGTTATCGCCCCGATGTCGCTCGGCCTGAACGGCAATGCGATCACGGTTTCAACCGCGCTTTGGGAGAAAATGGCGGGTTTGGGCGGCCTCAGCGGCTCGGAAGGCCCAAAGGAAATGGGCGCCGTGTTAGCTCAGGTTGTGGCAAACCGCAATTTGGCCGGTGAGGCGCCGCTTTCCTTCGGAATGGTTTATCCGTATTCGAGTCATAACTACGAGCTGCGCTACTGGCTGGCCGAGGCGGGCATTCATCCCGACCGCGATGTGCGATTGAGCGTCGTGCCGCCGTCCTACATGCCGGATTGCCTCGATAGCGGTCATCTGGACGGTTTCTGTGTTGGCGAACCGTGGAATAGCCTGTCTGTGGCGGCCGGGATCGGTTGGGTTATCGTGCCGACATCGGCGCTCTGGCGCGCCAGCCCGGAGAAAGTGCTTGGTGTGCGGACGGAGTGGGCCGAAAGCCACCCTGATGCATTGGACGGTCTCATCCGGGCGTTAAAGGCAGCCGCGACCTGGGCCGGCAATGCGGACAATCGAGACGAACTCGCCCAACTGCTTGCACGACCTAACGCGCTGAACTTGCCGGCCGACCTCATCCGCAAAATCTTGGCGGGCGAAATCCTACGCCCTGGCGGGTTGGATTTCACCGCTGTCGAAGACTACATCGTCTTTGACAAAGGGGCCGCCACGTTTCCATGGCGCTCTCAAGCGCTCTGGTTCTATTCGCAAATGGTACGCTGGGGGCAGGTTGAGCCGTCTGCCGAAGGCGAAGAGGCGTCCGCCGGAAGCTACAGGCCGGACATTTATCGCCGTGCACTCGCGGGCACGGGAACCACAATGCCATCGGCAAATGCCAAGGTTGAAGGCGCGCTGGTCGAAGCGACGGCCGTAGGGTCGAATTCCGGGCGCTTGTATCTTGGGCCGGATATCTTCTTCGATGGCCGGCGTTTCGATCCCGACGCGATTGAGGCCTATATCGCGGGATTCGACATTCATTCCTAAGAGCGACCCGGACGATCCGGAACGTTATGCTGCACTGCACAAAAACTGACCAATGTGCGATTAGAGTGCGCAACTTGTCGGCACAACGTCTGAGCCCCACAGTCGAGCACTTTGGCTCCTCAGACGATAACCGATTGATTCAATTAGAGAACAGGTGGCCGTTTGGACGTTGGCACAGCCCTTGCCTTTAGAGGGGTAATCGTCAACGCCGACGAGAACGTCAAAACGCCCCTCGATGGGCCTACAGCAACGCCGCTGACCAACCCCCCTCATACGAGGGGTTCAGGTTCGCGGCGTTTATTGTTTGGAGAGCATGGAACATGAGCAAGACTTTCGATCCCAAGGAAACGAAATGGCGAATAACCCGGCGACGCCTTTTGTCGTCCATTACAGCCGTAACGGTCGCTGCGATGGCGACCTTCGCGACGCCGCTCCTCCCGGCGGCTCATGCAGAGCCGCTCGACGTCGAGAAAGACGAGCTGAAATTCGGCTTTATCAAGCTGACGGATATGGCGCCACTCGCGATTGCCTATGAGAAAGGTTACTTCGAAGACGAAGGCCTCTTTGTCACACTGGAACCGCAAGCCAATTGGAAGGTTTTGCTCGACCGTGTGATCACCGGCGAACTCGATGGCGCGCACATGCTGGCGGGGCAACCGCTTGGCGCCACAATCGGTTTCGGCACGCAGGCGCACATCATTACCGCTTTCTCCATGGACCTGAACGGCAACGGTATCACCGTGTCGAATGAAGTATGGGCGGAGATGAAGAAACATATCCCGATGAAAGACGGGAAGCCGGTCCACCCCATCAAGGCGGACTACCTCAAGCCGGTGGTGGAGAAGTACAAGGACGAAGGCAAACCGTTCAACATGGGGATGGTCTTTCCCGTCTCGACCCACAATTACGAGCTGCGGTATTGGCTTGCGGCCGGTGGTATCCGTCCGGGCTTCTATTCGCCGGAAAACATCAGCGGCCAAATCCAGGCCGATGCGTTTTTGTCAGTGACCCCGCCGCCGCAAATGCCGGCGACACTCGAGGCAGGCACTATTTTGGGATACTGCGTCGGTGAGCCGTGGAACCAGCAGGCGGTCTTCAAGGGGATCGGCGTTCCCGTCATCACCGACTACGAGATTTGGAAGAACAATCCCGAGAAAGTCTTCGGTGTCTCCAAAGGGTGGCACGACAAGCATCCGAACACGCATCTCGCCGTCGTGAAGGCGATGATCCGTGCCGCGATCTGGCTCGACGAGAACAACAATGCGAACCGCCCCGAGGCTGTGAAGATACTGGCGCGGTCCGAGTATGTCGGTGCTGACTACGAGGTTATTGCGAATTCCATGACCGGCACCTTCGAATACGAGAAGGGCGACAAGCGCGCAGTCCCGGATTTCAATGTCTTCTTTCGCTATTTCGCGACGTATCCCTATTACTCGGACGCCATTTGGTACCTCTCTCAGATGCGGCGTTGGGGGCAGATCGCGGAAGCTAAACCCGACAACTGGTATCACGAAACGGCCAAGCGCGTTTACCGGCCGGACGTCTATCTGAAAGCGGCGAAGATGCTGGTTGCCGAAGGGAAGGCCAAGAAAGAGGACTTCCCCTGGGATACCGACGGTTATCGTGCTCCCCAGTCGGAGTTCATTGACGGCATCACTTTCGATGGACGCAAACCAAACGCTTACATCGACAAGTTCCCGATCGGCCTGAAAGGACAACAGGTCGTAAAGGGTAATGACGTCACGGGTTAACCGGTTGGGGCAGCTTTCCGGCTGCCCCATTCCTACCCCAATCCAAATGCGGAGAACTTGAAATGAGCACTGTTGATCCGACTATGGCCGCAAACGTTGCGGCGGATGCTGAGAAAGAGGCCCGCCGAGAACGTCTCTTCGCCATGATCAACAAGGCGGATTCCTACCTTTCGATGCTCGGGCTCGGTTGGTTGACGCCGATGATCAAGATTGCTTTGGGCGACGAGTTGAAACCGCAGCTCCTCGAACTCTGGCGCGGCTTCTTTATACCGGTGATCGGGCTGCTTCTGTTCTTCGCGGCATGGGCTGCATTGGCGCCGACCGTCAAAACATCTCTAGGAGCCATACCCGGGCCGGCCAAGGTTTGGGAGCAAACGGTCAATCTCTACGAGGATCACAAGGCCGAACGAGTCAAAGAAGGGAAGTTCTACGAACGTCAAGAGATACGGAATGCCCGTTATGCCGAAGCCGGCAAGCACGACCGCGTTAAATGGCGGAACTATACCGGCAAGCCGACGTATCTCGACCAGATCGTCACCAGCCTAAAGACGGTGGCTCTCGGGTTTATCTTCGCGACGCTGGTGGCTGTACCGCTCGGCATTCTTTGCGGCATGTCGAACATCGTTAACGCGGGGATCAATCCGCTGATTCAAATCTTCAAACCGGTCTCGCCGCTCGCCTGGTTGCCGCTGGTGACCATGGTGGTCTCGGCCGTTTACAAGACCAACGATGGGCTTTTCGAGAAATCGTTTCTGGTCTCCGCGATCACGGTCACCTTGTGCTCGCTGTGGCCGACCTTGATCAACACGGCACACGGTGTCTCGTCCATCGACAAGGACCTGATGAATGTCGGACGGGTTATTCAGCTCTCCTGGTACAAGAAGATTGTTAAGCTGGTTCTCCCCTCTTCCCTCCCGCTGATATTCACCGGGCTTCGGCTCTCGCTCGGCGTCGGCTGGATGGTGCTGATCGCAGCGGAGATGCTGGCGCAGAACCCGGGGCTCGGCAAATTCGTTTGGGACGAGTTCCAGAACGGCTCCTCCTCTTCGCTCGCCAAGATCATGGTCGCGGTTCTGACCATCGGCGTGATCGGCTTTCTGCTCGATCGGGTCATGCTCGCGGTGCAGTCCATGTGCACCTTCTCAGCAACGCGATAGGAGATTCGGCTATGGCTTTTTTAGAACTGAATGGTGTGTCGAAGGCTTACGGCAGCGGTACCGACAGAACCGAAGTGCTCGCCGACATTTCACTCTCCATCGAGGAAGGCGAGTTCGTTGCCATCGTTGGTTTCTCCGGTTCCGGCAAGACGACACTCATCTCGTCAGTTGCCGGGCTGATACCGCCAGACGCGGGAGAGGTCTTGCTTAAGGGTGAGCGGGTATCGGAACCGGGCCCGGATCGGGGCGTGGTTTTCCAAAGCTATTCCTTGATGCCGTGGCTCACGGTTGAGAGCAACGTCGCGCTGGCCGTGGACGAGGTGTTCGCGGATGAGAGCAAGGCCGAGCGGGACGCCCGAACACGGAAGTATGTCGACATGGTTGGCCTCACGCCCGCCATCGACCGTCGGCCGGCTGAGCTTTCCGGCGGGATGCGTCAGCGGGTTGCTGTGGCGCGGGCGCTCGCGATGAGTCCGGAAATCCTGCTCCTCGATGAACCTCTTTCCGCGCTCGATGCGCTGACCCGAGCCAAGCTGCAGGACGAGATCGAGGAGATTTGGCGGGAAGAGAAAAAGACGGTGATCCTGATCACCAACGATGTCGACGAAGCGATCCTGCTGGCCGACCGGATCATTCCCCTCAACCCCGGCCCGAATGCGACCCTAGGACCAGAATTTTCCGTCAATATACCTCGTCCCCGGGATCGCTCAGCAATGAACAGCGATCCGGATTTTAAAAGGCTTCGGGCAGAGATCACGAGCTATCTCATGAAGGTCGGGCTGGAACGCGGCGTGGATGCGGAGGAAGAATTCGTCCTGCCGAATGTCACCCCGATCACCCAAAGCGATGAGTTGCCGGAAGCATATAAGAAGGCGGCGCACAGCCCGATCACAGACGGCTATGTCGAGTTCAGTCACGTCCGCAAAGTGTACCCGACGCCGAAAGGCCCATTGACCGTAGTCGATGGCTTCGATCTCAAGATGCAGCGCGGTGAGTTTGTTTCCCTGATCGGGCACTCCGGCTGCGGCAAGTCCACGGTGCTCTCCATGTGTGCCGGGCTGAACGAATTGTCCGGTGGCGGCATCATTCTGAATGGCAAGGAAATTGACGGTGCCGGTCCGGAACGGGCGGTCGTCTTTCAGGCGCCAAGTCTTTTCCCGTGGCTGACCGCCGCGGAGAACGTGGCACTCGGCGTCGACAAGGTTTATCCCGATGCCTCCAACGCCGAGCGTCTCGATATTGTGCAATACTATCTGTCGCGCGTCGGCCTTGGCGATTCGATGAATAAACCGGCGGCTGACCTCTCGAACGGCATGAAACAGCGGGTCGGGATCGCCCGTGCTTTTGCGCTCTCTCCAAAGCTCCTCCTGCTCGACGAGCCGTTCGGGATGCTGGATTCGTTGACGCGATGGGAACTCCAAGAAGTTCTGATGGACGTCTGGAAGCGTTCGCAAGTGACGGCGATCTGCGTCACCCATGACGTCGACGAAGCGATCCTCCTGGCTGATCGGGTCGTCATGATGACCAACGGGCCCAATGCCCGGATCGGCAACATTATGGATGTCGATCTGCCGCGTCCTCGGACGCGAAAGGCGCTGCTCGACCATTCGGATTACTACGAGTACCGCCAGGAGCTGCTCACCTTCCTGGAAGAATACGAAGGCGGGGCAGACCCGAAAGCCGAAGCCGAATCAGATGATGAAGCGCCGGCGCTTGATAGCGAAGCGGCGTGACGGAGAAGAACATGAAAGAAAAGCTCGTAGTTGTCGGAAACGGCATGGCCGCCGGGAGAGCTCTGGAAGAACTCTTCAAAAGGGACCCGGATCGATATGAAGTGACCATTTTCGGGGCGGAGCCCCGGGTCAATTACGACAGGATCATGCTCTCGCCCGTTCTCTCGGGGGAGAAAGCGTACGCGGAAATCATCATTCACGATGAGGCCTGGTACGCTGAACACAATGTCACGCTGCACAAAGGCAAGGAAATCGTCCGGATAGACCGGGACACGAAGCAAGTGATCGCGTCGGACCGGACGCAGACTGATTACGACAAGCTTCTGATTGCGACCGGCTCTCTGCCTTTCGTCATCCCACTTCCAGGCGCCGACTTGCCGGGCGTGTTGACATATCGTGACTTGGACGACGTGGACGCGATGATATCTGCGGCGGAAGCCGAGGGGTCAAAGGCCGTGGTTATCGGGGGCGGTCTCTTGGGCCTCGAAGCTGCGGCCGGATTGAAGGCGCGGGGCATGGAGGTGACGGTTCTTCATCTGATGCCGACATTGATGGAACGCCAACTCGATGCCTCGGCCGGATATCTGCTGCAGAAAGCCGTTGAAGACCGGGGCATCAATGTCATCACCCGCGCTAATACACATGAGATTATCGGTGATGAGTTTGTCCGTGCGGTCAAGTTGGACGACGGCACGATTATCGAGGCTGACATCGTTGTCATGGCGGTTGGCATCAAACCCAATATCACCCTCGCCGACGACGCGGATTTGGCGGTCGGGCGAGGCCTTCAGGTAGATGACGCCATGTTTACCGACGATCCGGATATCCTGGCGGTCGGGGAATGCGTCGAACACCGGGGTATGTGTTACGGTCTCGTCGCACCGCTCTATGAGATGGCGGGGGTCGTTGGTGCGCAGCTCGCCGGCGATCAGACAGCGGCCTATTCCGGGTCGGTCACGTCGACCAAGCTGAAGGTGACGGGCATCAACTTGTTCTCAGCCGGTGATTTTGCGGAAGGCGACGACCGGGAAGAGATCGTGTTTCGCGATGCGGCGCTCGGTGTCTACAAGCGGCTCGTGCTTCAGGATGACCGCATAATCGGGGCGGTCCTATATGGCGACACGGCCGACGGTGCCTGGTTCTTCCAACTGCTGAAAGATGGCGCCGATATCTCGGAGATGCGCGAGACGCTGATCTTCGGTCCGAGTTATGCCGGGGGTGCCCCGCTGGACCCTACGGCGGCCGTTGCAGCCTTGCCGGATAATGCGGAAATCTGCGGCTGTAACGGCGTATGTAAAGGCGCCATTGTTGAGGCTATCGATGGACAGGGCCTGACCGGGCTAGACGACGTCCGGACGCAAACCAAAGCGTCCTCATCTTGCGGATCGTGCACGGGCTTGGTCGAGCAACTGCTCATGCTGACACTGGGTGACTCCTATGACCCGTCGGAAGTGGTGCCGATGTGCGGTTGCACGGCGCTCGGCCACGACGACGTCCGTCGTTTGATCGTGGCCAAAGAGCTGAAGTCGATCCCGGCTGTCATGCAGGAACTGGAATGGGAGACTTCGTGCGGCTGCAACAAATGCCGTCCGGCGTTGAATTATTATCTGCTGGCGACCTGGCCCGGTGAATATGTCGATGACAAGCAGTCGCGCTTCATCAATGAGCGCGCGCACGCCAATATCCAGAAGGACGGCACCTTCTCCATCGTGCCGCGTATGTGGGGCGGATTGACCAACTCGCGGGAACTGCGGGCAATTGCCGATGTGGTCGACAAGTTTGAAATCCCGACGGTCAAGGTTACCGGCGGTCAGCGGATCGATATGCTCGGTATCAAGAAGCAAGACTTGCCGGAAGTCTGGTCCGATCTGAACGATGCTGGTCTTGTCTCCGGACATGCCTATGGAAAAGCCCTGCGTACGGTTAAGACTTGCGTCGGTTCCGAATGGTGCCGCTTCGGGACGCAAGCGTCGATGAGCCTCGGCGTGCGCATGGAAAAATACCTCTGGGGTTCCTGGACACCGCACAAAGTGAAGATGGCAGTCTCCGGATGCCCTCGGAATTGTGCAGAGGCCACATGTAAGGATTTCGGGGTCGTTTGCGTGGATTCGGGCTACGAGCTCCATGTCGGCGGCGCCGCCGGGATGAGTGTGAAGGCGACTCAACTACTCTGTAACGTCGAGACCGAAGAAGAGGTCATGGAGTACTGCGCCGCAATCGTCCAACTCTATCGCGAGCAGGCGCGCTATCTCGAGCGCATCTGGAAATGGCTGGATCGGGTCGGTATCGAGAGCTTGCGGGAGCAAGTCGTCGAAGATCATGCCAATCGGAAGGCCCTTGCTGCGCGCTTTGATTTCGCGCAACGCTTCCTGCAGACGGATCCCTGGTCGGAGCGCACCGAGGGGCCGGAGAAGGAAGAGTTCAAACCGCTGGCAAGTTTCAACGTGTTGGAGGCGGCGGAATGAGCAAGGTCAATTGGATCGAAGTCGGCTCGATCGACGATATCCCACGGCGAGGTGCCCGTGTGGTCGAGACGCCTGACGGCAACATTGCGATCTTCCGTACGATCGATGATCAACTGTTCGCACTGGAAGATCGGTGTCCGCACAAGGACGGGCCGCTATCCCAGGGTATCGTCCACGGTCACAAAGTGACGTGCCCACTCCATGACTGGGTCATCGATTTAATGGATGGATCCGCGCAAGGGGCCGATCAAGGATGCGCGCGGACGATGGATGTGAAGCTCGATGATGGCCGCGTCTACCTGAACCTCGCCGCTATTGGCCGACGGGCCGCCTAGGGCGCAGGTGATGACGACAGGTTCTGTGAAAACAACGTGTCCCTATTGCGGTGTCGGCTGCGGCGTCATCGCGACACCGGAGCCAGATGGAAGCGTGACCATCAAAGGAGATCCGGATCATCCGGCAAACTTTGGCCGCCTATGCTCGAAAGGCTCTGCTCTGGGTGAGACGCTCGGCCTTGAGGACCGACTGCTACATCCGGAGATCGACGGCGAGCGCGTTGACTGGGATACGGCCCTGGACCGCGTCGCCTCGACCTTTCGTGAGACGATTTCACAACATGGCCCGGACTCAGTTGCCTTGTACGTATCGGGGCAAATTCTGATCGAGGACTACTACGTCGCCAACAAGCTGATGAAGGGATATGTCGGCTCCGCGAATATCGACACGAATTCCCGGCTCTGCATGGCGTCTTCCGTTGCGGGCCATAAGCGGGCCTTCGGCAGCGACACGGTACCCGGTACGTACCGCGATTTGGAACTGGCCGATTTGGTTGTCCTGGTCGGCTCGAACCTGGCGTGGTGCCACCCGGTCCTCTACCAGCGAATTGCGGCGGCAAAGCTGGAAAGACCCGAGATGCGCGTCGTCGTCATCGACCCGCGCGTGACCGCGACCACGGAACTCGCCGACCTGCATCTACAGATCGCGCCGGATACGGACGTCGCGCTCTTTGCCGGTTTGTTGAATCACCTTGTCTCATCCGGGTCGTTGGATAAACGCTTCCTCGTCCATCAGACGAGCGGATGGGGCGACGCACTTCGGGCGATTAAGGACGTCGATCTCGGCGAAGTTGCAAATGCTACCCAGGTGGAAGCGGAAACGCTGACGGCCTTCTACGAGATGGTCGCCGCGACGGAAAAGACCGTCACTGTCTATTCGCAGGGTGTTAACCAATCCACGACCGGGACAGACAAGGTCAATGCGATCATAAACTGTCATCTCGCGACAGGCCGTATCGGCCGTCCCGGTATGGGACCGTTCTCGATCACCGGTCAGCCGAACGCCATGGGCGGGCGAGAAGTCGGCGGTCTCGCGAATATGCTGGCCTGTCATATGGAATTGGAAAATGCCGATCACCGACGGATCGTCCAATCATTCTGGGAGAGCCCCCGCATCGCGGATAAACCCGGGCTCAAAGCCGTCGACCTCTTCAAAGCCGTTGCCGATGGTAAGGTAAAGGCGATCTGGATTATGGGGACAAACCCCGTCGATAGTCTCCCGGATGCCGACAAAGTGGCTGCCGCCCTGGAGGCCTGTCCCTTCGTTGTCGTCTCTGACGTACTGCGCCAGACGGATACGACGCGTTACGCCGATGTTCTCTTGCCGGCTGCCGCTTGGGGAGAGAAATCTGGAACGGTTACCAATTCTGAGCGGCGGATATCCCGTCAGCGACCCTTCCTGCCGCTGCCCGGGGCAGTCAGGCCAGATTGGCGCATCATTTCGGATGTGGCGAAGCGAATGGGCTTCCACATGGGCTTTGACTATGAGGCCGTCGCCGAGATCTTTCGGGAATTCGCAATGCTCTCCGCGCAAGAGAACAGCGGCCGTCGCGATTTCGACATCGGTGGATTAGCCAATATTACCGACGACGCCTTTGAAGACTTCCCGCCTGTTCAATGGCCGGTATCGGACCTCGTTGAAGACGGTCCCTGGGAGAAGCGGTTCTTCGCCGATGGACGCTTCTTCACCCCGGACACTAAGGGTCGTTTGGTGCCGACGCCGCTTAAAGAAAAGCTGAGTATCGAAGATACCGAATTCGTCCTCAACACCGGACGCGTACGGGATCATTGGCACACCATGACCCGGACGGGTCTGTCCCCACGCCTCTCCGCGCACATGGCCGAGCCTTATTGCGAAATCCACCCGGGGGACGCCGCGCGCCTCGCGATCTAACCTGCCACTTTGGTGGAGATCGAAAGCTCCCAGGGGCGCGCGGTTGTCCGGGCCTTGGTCACGAAGCGGCAACAGGAAGGTACCGTCTTTGCGCCGATGCATTGGACGGGCCGCTTCTCAAGCGCTGGCCGCATTGGTGCGGTGATCGATGGCGCCGTCGACCCCGTATCGGGTCAGCCGGCCCTTAAGATGGCGCATGTCGCTGTGAAGCCGTTTAAGGCCGCTTGGTATGGTTTCGCGGTCACGCGGTCGCGGCCAGGGAGCTTGTCTGCCTCTTACTGGGCCATCGCGCCCTGCATTGAGGGATGGCGTATCGAACTTGCCGGCGAGAACCTGGAGGAGGATTGGGTCGGGTTCGCGCAAAACCTTCTAGGAGATAATGCTGAACTTCTCTCCTTTAGTGATCCGTCCACTGGGCGAGTTCGATTTGCCGCTTATCGGGACGGACGCTTGCAAGGGGCGTTCTTCGTCGGCCCGGAACCCGTACCGGCATCCCGATCCTGGCTCATTGAACAGCTCCGTGAGGTGGAGATCGCGCCACATGACCGCCTCCGGATTCTCGCGGGCCGGGGTGGGCCGGGCCGCTCGGAGCCCGGTGCAATCATCTGTTCTTGCTTCAGCATCGGCATCAACCAGATAGCGGAAGCGGTTACGTCCGGCGGTTGCCGGAGTGTTGACGCTGTCGGCAATGCCCTGTCCGCCGGCACAAACTGCGGCTCCTGCCGCTCGGAAATCCAAGGAATTATAAATGACCTCGCCGTTCGCGAAGCCGTCTGAGATGTCGCCGGGGCGCATTGCCCCGCTGGCCAAACTTCCCGTCTTCCTCGACCTGAAGGACAAGCCATGCCTTGTCGTCGGCAGATCGCAAGCCGCCGCTTGGAAGGCTGAGTTGCTGACGGCCGCCGGCGCGAACGTCCGGGCCGTCGACTGTGAAGATTGGACGACTATGGATTTCGAAGGGATGGCGGTGGCCATCGCGGACCTGGCGACCGATGCGGAAGCCCTCAGGTTCGCAACAACCGCTCGCAAAGCCGGTGTTCCGGTTAACGTGATCGATCAACCGCTTTATTGCGATTTTCAGTTCGGCAGTATCGTCAATCGCTCTCCCGTGGTCGTCGGAATTTCCACCGACGGCGGTGCGCCGATTCTCGGCCAAGCCATTCGCCGTCGGATCGAAGCGCTCCTACCGTCACAGCTTCCGGAATGGGGTCGGGCGGCGAAAACGCTGCGGGCGCGGATTGCCGGACTGTTTCCAGATCGACACCAACGCCGAAGGGTGTGGGGGCGGTTTGCGGAGAAAGCTCTTTCGGGCGAGCTGTATAGTGAAGCCCAGTTCGACCCTCAGCGCGAAGTCTTGGCGCTGCCGAGCGACCGATCGCCCTCATTCGGTGGTCGCGTCACCTTGGTCGGTGCGGGACCCGGCGATGCTGAGTTGCTCACTGTAAAAGCAATCCGCGCCCTGCAATGTGCTGATGTCATTCTCTTCGATGCTTTAGTGTCGGACGAGGTGCTTGATCTCGCGCGACGTGAAGCCAAGCGCATGCTGGTCGGCAAACGCGGCCGGCGATCCTCTTGCCGCCAAGACGATATAAATTCGCTGATGGTGAAGCTCGCGAAGCAAGGCAAACACGTGGTTCGACTGAAGGGCGGCGACCCTTCGATCTTCGGGCGGTCCGGAGAAGAGATTGAGCATCTGGACCGTCACAACATCCCGTTCCAAATCGTTCCGGGCATCACGGCGGCGAGCGGCGCGGCAGCCCGTCTCGGCATTTCTTTGACCCATCGCGACACCGCCTATTCGGTTCGGTTCGTAACGGGTCACGGTAAAGACGGGCAGTTCTCCAAAAATTTGGATTGGGACGGCCTGGCCGACCCCGAGACATCCCTGATTTTCTACATGGCCGGTCGCACGGCGCCCGACGTGGCACGGCGGCTACTCGACTCAGGCCTTTCGCCGCTAACCCCAATCACCGCCGTTGCCGGCGCGACGCGTCCCGAGGAAAAGGTAATTCGGTCAACGATCGGAGAGACATCAATCCGAGGGTTGCCAAACTTCAAGGGTCCGGTGCTTCTCGGTATAGGACAAGTGTTCCAACAAGTTCGAATGTCTAGCGACGATTGTTCGACCGATAGAGCCGCGGTGATGTGAGCGGACATCGTGATGAACAGAGGCCGAATCATTGAGAGCGGATCGGCTGAAGACGTATTGAGGCACCCGACCGATCCGTACACAAAACGCTTAATCGAAGCGATACCGCAATTCGAGCCGTCTACCTCTTGCCTTAATCCGATGGTTAAGTGATGCCGGTTCCGACCGGATAGCCTGCGCTCCGGAGGATA
>MDTB01154029.1_pt1 | contig 21424 bp, 12 predicted proteins | sample 811161 | NCBI WGS metagenome assembly MDTB01 (sample SAMN05326650, study PRJNA326480) | marine metagenome | isolation source: seawater | place: Mediterranean Sea | collected 2009
AAATAAAATATTTTTTCTCTTCACAACTCCTTTGAATTCAAACCACAAAGCAACAAAATGGTTAGAAAAACATGGTGATGGAGTTTATGATATTTCATTCTCTGTAGACTGTGATAAGGAGGCTTATGACTCTTGCTTGTTAAGAGGTGCGGTTGGAGTTGATATGCCAACTCTTATTGAAGATGATTTTGGTAAATATGGAAAATCTTCAATTCAAACTTATGGAGATACAATACATTCTTTTATCCGTGATAAAGAATATAAAGGTATTTGGGCTCCTAATTTTGAAAATCTAGAATTACCCGTAATAAATAATCAAGATTCAGCTTTAATTAAAATTGACCATATAGTTGGGAATGTTGAAAATGGTAAAATGGAAGAATGGGGCGATTTTTATAATAAAATATTTGGTTTCCCTACTTTTGTTAAATTTGATGAAACTGATATATCAACAAAATATTCTGCTTTGAAGAGTATAGTAGTACGTTCTAAAAATTGGAAAGTCAAAATGCCGATTAATGAGCCAGCAATTGGAATTAAAAAATCACAAATTGAGGAGTATTTGGATTTTAATGAAGGAGCTGGTGCACAGCATATTGCTATTCTAACAGATGATATTCTTAAGTCTATCTCTGTCTTGCGGAAAAATGGTGTAGAATTTTTAGATGTTCCGGAGACATATTATGATGATATTAATGAGCGAATTGGAATTATTGATGAAGACATTGAAGTATTAAAAAAATTAAAAATATTAGTTGATAGGGATGAGGAAGGATATTTACTTCAATTATTCACAAAACCACTAGAAGATCGACCTACATTATTTATTGAAATTATTCAAAGAAAAGGTTCTCGTGGGTTTGGACAAGGAAACTTCCAAGCCTTATTTGAATCTATAGAAAGAGAACAAGCAAGAAGAGGTAATTTATAAATGCCTTTTTATCAAAAAAGAGGTGAGGTTCCTCCTAAAAGACATACGATTTTAGAAAATCCAAATGGAGGGATATATTTCGAAGAGTTAATAAGTCGTGAGGGATTTTCTGATATATATTCAAATATATATCATTTACGAATGCCAACAAAAGTGGTAGATATTGGAGAATTTGTAGAGCAGCCAATCGAAGAGTTAAAAGGTAAGCATCGAAATAGACATATCAGAACTAATAAAATTAAACTTTCAGGAGATGCGTTTTTAGGTAGAGTACCATTATTTTATAATTCTGATTTAACAATTTATAAAGCTCATATAAATAAAAGTATGGACTATCATTATCGAAATGGTCATCATGATGAATTGATTTATATTCAAGAAGGAAAGGGTAGATTTATATCTAATTTTGGTACTTTAGAGTTATCTGAAGGTGATTACCTTATTATTCCTAGGGGTATTATATGGAAATTTGAGATTAAATTAAATATTAAAGCTTTAGTCATAGAATCTTATGCACCAATTCGTACTCCAAAAAGATATAGAAATAAACATGGTCAGCATCTTGAGCACTCCCCTTTCTGTGAACGAGATTTTATAGCTCCAGAATTTAATGAACCTGTTGATGATGTTAGTGAGAAATTAGTAAGAGTTAGATTAAACAATGGATATCAAGATTTTATTTATGCTCATAATCCTTTTGATGTTGTTGGTTGGGATGGGTATTATTTTCCTTGGAAGTTTAATATAAATGATTTTGAACCGATAGTAGGAAGTATTCATCAACCACCTCCTGTTCATCAAACTTTTGAATCTATAGGCTTTGTAGTCTGTTCATTTGTAAGTCGATTATTTGATTTTCATCCAAAAGCAATACCAGCACCCTATCCACATTCAAATTTAGATTCTGATGAAATAATATTTTACTCAATGGGAGATTTTATGAGTAGAAAAGGAATTGAGTTAGAGTCAATTACATTACATCCTTCTGGTATACCTCATGGACCACAACCAGGAAAATATGAAGAATCAATAGGTAAAACAAAAACTACTGAATTAGCGGTAATGATTGATACGTTCAAGCCTTTAAAATTAGCAAAATCTATACAAAGTATTGATGATAAAAGTTATTCAAAAAGTTGGTTATAAAATTAAAGATAATGGTTGCCTGAAATTGTCTAAATCAGTTAATGTTTACTTTCTTATAATCCGATGTTTTTAGAAATAAAACATCAGTTTTGTTTTAAAATTTAAAAAATAATAATTGGAATAAATACCAATGTATAATCGAGCTGAAATTAAAAAGAATATTTTATACGTAATTATATTAGCAATTTCTTGCTTAGGATATTCTCAAAATACAATAAATAATAACGAAACAAAAAGCACTGAACTATTAGTTACTGAAAAACCAGATAAAAAAATCCTAAAAAAAGCTAAGAAAAGTTTAGAAAGAGGTTTAAAATCTAAATCTAATGGAAAAATTGAAGATGCCATAAAAAGATTTGATTATGCCATAGAAGTTTATCCGAGTTATGCAGAAGCTTATTTTCAGAAAGGACTAATACTTTTAGAGCAAAATAAAATAGAAGCTGCGTCTTCATCCTTTGAATCAGCAGCATTGTATGATGAATCTCTAATAGAAGCATTTTATTATTCAGGCAAAACTCTTTTTACTTTGAATGATTTTAACGGAGTTGTTAAGTACCTTTCAATTTTTACAAAAAATGTTAATTCAAATGATGAAGCATGGTATTTGCTTGGAAAATCATTAAATAAACTAGAGAAGTATTCAGAGGCACTAAATCCTTTAGAAAATGCAATAAGTATAAATTCAAATTCCTCTGATTATTACATAGAATACGGAAATTCTCAAATTGGTACTAAAAACCTCACTAGTGCAATTAAAAGTCTAAATTTAGCCTGGGACCTAGATAGTTCCAATATTAATATAATGTTATCTTTGGGTCGTGCTCAATACGGTGTTATGGATTATACCTCATCTGCTAACTCTTTATCCCTGTATTTAGATCAAAATTCTACAAATAATGACGCAATTTATTTATGTGGACTTTCTTATTTAAAGGATGGAAATCCAGGAAAAGCAGTAAAATTCCTAAAAAAAGCTGTAGAAACAAATCAAGAAGATTTGTCTAGAAAAATGAATTATGGTATTGCTTTGAAACTTAATAAAGATTTCGATTTAGCAGGTGAACAGTTTGATTTGATTTTAAAAAATGATCGAAATAACCAACAAGCTAAAGAACAAAAAGTAGAAGTTTTATTTGCAATGGAGAAATTAGAGGATGCTTTAGAATTAGTAAAGAAGTTATTAATTCAAGATTTAAATAATCCTTATGCACACCATCTTATGGCTAGTACTTTAGCAAAATTAAACCGCTGGGAAGAAGCAGTTGATGCTGAAAAAAAAGCATTGAAAATTGATATTAAATTTTTAGATGGGCATATTTTTTTGGGAGATTTATATTTTAATTTAGAAAAATATAGAGAAGCAATTAACTCTTATAATCGAGCATTAAGAATATCTCCAAATATGTCAAAAATATATCTGAATAGAGGTAAATCATATGTATCTCTTGAAAATCATGGTGAGGCTGTAAATGATTTTAATAGAGCATTGAATGCTAATCCTGAAAACTTTGATGCAAAACTTGAACTGGCAAATTTACTTTTTAATTTGAATAGATATAATGAGTCGATTAAGTTTTATAATGATGTTTTGGCTTCAATGCCTCAAAATCTTAATGCCCTAAGAAATCTTTCTACAAGCTATTATGAAGAGGGCTATTTCAAAGATGCTATAGCTTCATTGAATTTATATTTAAGTCAAAATGCTGATCCATTTTACCAGAATTTACTTGGTCATGCATACGCTAAAATTAATATGAATCAGGAGTCTATTGATGCATTTAAGATGGTGGCCAATTTAAATCCAGAATTTGAAGATGTAAATTATAATATCGGGTTAATTCATTTTAAAATGGAAAATTATGGCAAATCTACTGACAGTTTTAAAGAAGCGATTAGGATTCATCCAAATGATACGAAGTCTCATGTTGAATTAGGGAGGTCATATCATAAACAAAACTTATCTGATATTGCCATTTCTGTCTTTGATATAGCGAAAGATATTGATATGGAATACTCTCAAACTTATTATTACATGGGTAAAGTATTTGCTGAGACTAATCAGTATAGAGATGCTATTGCAGCGTTTACGAAAGCAGCAAAATTATCTAAGGAAGGAGATCCTGAAATATCTTTTCAGTTGGGATTAGCCCATATTATTGAAAAAGAATATTCTGAAGCGGCAGATGCATTTAGAAAAGGTATAAATTTAGAACCATTAAATGAAGCAGATTATTTTTATCAATTAGGTATCTCTCGTTCAGGTGAAGGTGATTACAAACAAGCGATATACTCATTTAGAGAGGCTATACGTTTAAACCCAGATTATGCTCCTTCTTATTATGAAATGGGGCATTCGTATTTTAATTTATTTAGATTTGAGGATTCTAGACAATATTTTGAGAAAGCGGTGAACGCAGATCAAGATTATACAGAAGCTCATATTAAATTAGCAAAAACTAATGAAAGTTTAAATCAATATGATAAGGCCGTTAACTCATATCATGAAGTAATTAGAATTAATCCTGATGATGTTGTTACACATTATGATTTAGGTTTAGCTTATTTAAACTTAAATCAATTTGATAACGCTGTAAGTTCTTTTGATAAAGCATTGAGTTTAAAACCAGAGTATCCTGAAGCATTTTTCCAAAAAGGATATTCCTACTTTCAAAAAGGTCAGTCTTTAATAAATAATGAAAGTCAAGTTGGAGATATGACTGATGCATATGAAAAGTCTAAAAATGCATTTACAGATGCATTTGAGCAAAAAAATGATTATTTTGACGCTCTCTATTATAGAATACTTGCACAATATGAATTAGAAAAATATAACGATGTAATTGATGATTGCAAAATAGCAGTAGCGTTAAATGGTAATAGTTCGAAAGTATATTATCAATTAGGTTTAGCTCATAAAGAAAATGAAGATTATGAAGATGCCGTGAAAGCATTTTCTTCTTCAATTGAAAATGATTCAAGGAATCATCTTGCATATTATCAAAGAGGTTTATGTGAAGAATTTCTTGAGAATCATGAAGGTGCGTTAAGTTCATTTGAATCTGCAATATTGTATGAGAATTCTAATTATGATTATCATTATCATTTAGGGTTAAACGCTTTCTTATTAAATGACTTTGATAAGGCAGTTGATGCTCAAAGTAAATCCTTGGAATTTAAATCAGATAATCCAGAAGCAAAATTTGAATTGGGCAGGGCATTAGAGAAAATTCAAGAATCTGAGGCTGCCAGTCAGTACTTTAGAGAAGCTATTAGACTTAGACCTTTAATGCAAAAGGCTCATTATCATTTAGGTTTAAGCTATAAGAATATTGGTAGTTTGGATGATGCAATCTACTCATTCAAACAAGCGGTAGAACTAAATCCTGATGACATTCAGTCTTATTATTTATTAGGTTTATCTTATTACGATAAAGAAGAATATAGAGAAGCAGAAGAATCGTTAAATAAGGCTTTAATGATAGATTCAAAGGATTTTAAGTCACTTTATAAACTAGCTATGACTTACAGGAAATTAAATTTAATGAACGATGCAATTGATATGTTTTCAAGTGCAATAAAAGAAAATGGTTCAAACTTTAATTCTTTATATTATTATGGTTTAACGTATTATGAAATCGCAGAAAATTCAGATGAGTTCATTTATTATGAAAAAGCTGCAGAACAATTTTTAAATTCTATTGAAATTAATAATGAATCGGCAGAAGCATATTATTATCTTGGACTTTCAAATTATAGACTGGGATTAGACGACATTACTAATTACGAAAAAGCAGTAAATAATTTCATAAATTCACTAAAGTACAAAGATAGTGATTTAGAGAGCTTATTAAAATTAGGAAATTCTTATATGAAACTTGGTAGATTTGAGGAGGCAATCGATCAATTTAAAACTATGAAAAATTTAGTATCAAACAATGCAGTTGTATTCTATAATATTGGACTTTGTAATAAAAAATTAGAAAAATTAAAAGATGCAGCAGAAGCATTCCAGATTAGTTTTTCACTAGATTTAAATCAAGAGTCAGTACATCAATTTTTAAATTGGGACAATAACTCTTCTGGAGGTAATAGCTACTACCATTTAGGTGAGATATTATATAAAACTTCAGGTTTTTCTGGATCAACGGAGGCTTTGCAACAATCATTGGCAATTGACAAAGAACATCAACAAAGTTTTTATTATTTAGGGCTTTCATATAAAAATACTAATAACTATGATAAAGCAATATTAAATTTAAAGAATGCAACTGAATTAAATAATAATGACTATTTATCATTTTTAGAACTTGGAAAGTCTTACTATGAATCTGAAAGATTTCAACAGGCTTTAACACCTTTTAATGATGTGATAAATATAAAAGAATCTGAAGAAGTTAAAGCTGAGGCTAATTATTATTTAGGATTAAGTTACTATAAATTAGCTCAATATTCTGAAAGTATTGAAGCTTTTATATCTGCAAAAGATTTAGATGATACAAATTTTAATTATTTTTTTAACCTTGGTTTAGCATACAATAAAATATCTGAATTTGATCCCCAAAATCCACAATATGAAAAAGCAGTTGATGCATTTATTTCTGCTATATCAACTGATGATTCAAAAAGTGATGCCCACTATCATTTAGGTATATCATTATTTAACCTTGATAGATTTGCTGAAGCAATTGACGAATATAAAATCGCTCTCAAGATTAATCATAAAAATGCAAATACTCATTATCATTTAGGTAAGGCTTATTATGCATTAGAGCGTTGGCAAGACTCAGCCGTCGCTAATATATCAGCGTTAGAATTAAACCCTGAACATTCTAAATCTCATTATCAATTAGGAATGACTTACTTAAAACTTGATAAGCGAGGTGAAGCTTTTGATGAATATAAGGTTTTAAAGCAGCAGGATAAAAATTTAGCAAATTCACTATTTGATTCAATTTATCAATAAAATAGTAAACCAGGTAAGCTCTGGTTTTTTATTTAATTCTTTATTTACTTAATGCACAAAAATATCCTTTGGAAACCATCTGAGGAAAAAATCCAAAGTTCGCAAATGATGGATTATATTAATTATGTAAATAATAAATATAATTTAAGTATTGATAATTATAATCAATTATATGAATGGTCAATAACTAGTCGATCTGACTTTTGGAATTCTTTCAAAAATTATTCAAAAATTAAATTTTCAGTAGATTCAGAAATTATTATTGAAGATTCTAGAAGTATGATTGGTACTAAGTGGTTTAAAGGTAGCAGATTAAATTTTGCAGAAAATCTACTTAAATTTAAAAACAATAATATTGCTTTAAGGTTTATCGGTGAAGATAAAGTTTTTAGAGAACTCACCTTTAATGAACTTAACTATGAAGTAAAAAAAGTTCAAAATCATTTTATTTCAATAGGTTTAAAAGAAGGCGATAAAATCGCCGCTTATATCCCTAATATTCCTGAGTCTGTAATCTGCATGTTAGCTGCATCAAGCCTTGGTGCGATTTGGTCTTCATGCTCTCCTGATTTTGGTGTTGGTGGTGTGCTTGATAGATTTGAGCAAATACAACCAAAGTTATTGATAGTATCTGATGGATATTATTATAAAGGAAAACGAATTAATTATAGTCAAAAAGTAAATAAAGTAATTAATGGCTTAAAAAAATTAGAAGAAATTATAGAAGTTTCATACATTAATGAATACAATGTTTATCAATGTACTACTAAAAAATATTCTGATATTCATATTAATCAAAAATATAAGTTAATTTTTAATCAACTACCATTTGATTATCCTATATATATAATGTACTCTTCGGGTACTACCGGTAAACCTAAAAGTATTGTTCATTCAGCTGGAGGAACATTGATTCAGCACTTGAAAGAATTAAAACTTCATTTAGATTTAAAAGAGGCTGAAAATATATTTTATTTTACCACCTGTGGATGGATGATGTGGAATTGGTTAGTTTCCGGATTAGCAATTGGCGCAACGATTAATTTATATGATGGAAGTCCATTTTATCCTTCTTATGATTATTTATTAAAAGTTGCTTCAAAAAATAAATTTAATTATTTTGGAACGAGTCCAAAGTATATTTCTAATTTAGAAAAATATAAAGTAATACCTAAAAAAATAAGTGACTTTAGATATTTAAAGTCTATACTATCTACTGGTTCACCTCTTGAAGAAAAACATTTTGAATTTATATACAGTGATTGGAAGTCGGAAGTTCAGCTTAGTTCGATTTCAGGTGGAACAGATATAATTTCATGTTTCGCCCTTGGGAATCCAATTTTGCCTGTTTACAAAGGTGAATTACAATCTATAGGCTTAGGGATGGCTGTTAAAGCTTTTAACCAAAAAAGTAAGCCTATTATTAATGAAACTGGAGAACTTGTATGTACAAAACCATTTCCTTCAATGCCTGTATATTTTTGGAATGATAAGAATAATGAAAAATATATAAATACTTATTTTTCAGTATATAAGGGAGTTTGGACTCATGGTGACTTTATAAAAATAAATAATCGCGGTGGTGTGAAAATTTTAGGTAGGTCAGATGCTACACTAAATCCTGGAGGAGTTAGAATTGGAACGGCTGAGATATACAGAGTAGTAGAAAATTTAATTGAAATTGAAGACTCTCTGATTATAGGTCAAAAAATCAAAGATGAAGAAAGAATCATACTATTTATAAAATTAAATAATGAGTTTATTCTAACTAAAAAATTGATACGTAATATTAAATCTGAAATTAAAAAAGATTGCAGCCCAAGGCACGTGCCTTCATTAATTTTGGAAATCTCTGATATTCCTTATACAATTAATGGTAAAAAGGTTGAAATAGCAGTTAAGAAAATAATAGAAGGTAAAACAGTTACTAATAAAGATGCTCTCATAAACCCAATTTCATTAGAACAATTTAAATCAATTCCTGAATTAGAATTTTAATTTTTAATTATACTTCGTTACAAATCTAAAATTTTGATTAACATATCAGTGCTTAAATTATAGAGTAAAAATGTAAAGAAAATATGAAAATTGTATTCTACTCAATATTATTATCATCAATAATTTTTTCTGAGAGTTTAAATATAAATCTTGTTGGCAATTTAACATTTGATCAAGAATGTTCAGATATTACAGGTTTTGCATTAGATGGTCGAGAAATAGCTGTTATTGGTTTGTATAATGGAACAGCATTTGTAGATATAACCAATCCACAAAATCCATTTGAATTAAATCGTATTCCTGGTGACGGTAGTATATGGCGTGATGTAAAATATTGGGATAATAAGGTTTATATTGGTACAGAAGCTGATATGGGTTTACAGGTAGTTGATGTTTCAAATCTAGAAGACATTCACTTAGTTCATACTATTTCAGATTTTGATAATAGCCATAATATTCATGTTTGGGAAGGATACTTATTTGTTGTTGGTGCTGATGAATATGATATTTGGATTTATGATTTATCTACTCAAGGGGTTCCTGTTCTTGTCGGTACATGGAATGAAGAATATTTACATGATATAGATGTCTATAATAATAAAATTTATGGCATGGGTATTAATTCTAGTACTGCTTATATAATTGATATTTCAGATATAACAAATCCAACTACTTTAGTAAGTTGGAATTATCCAGGCATGGCTCATGATGCTGCTGTTTTTCCAAACGAGCAGTTTTTAGCTACAGCAGATGAAATGGAAGGAGGACATTTAAAAATTTGGGATATTTCAGATTATAATAATATAACTGAAATTAGCAGTGTTCAGATTAATTCAACACATTCTCTCCATAATATATATATTAAAAACGATTTAATATTTGGTTCTTGGTATGCTGATGGTACTAGAGTTCATAATATATCAGATCCATATAATCCAGTTGAGGTTGGATTTTATGATACGACTGAAATTGAAGGATTATATGTTGGTAATTGGGGTACTTATATAAATTTACCCAGTGGCTTAATAATTTCTAGTGACATTGAATCAGGATTATACATACTAGAAATGGGATTATCTGTAAATCATGAAGATATTACAGGAGTTAATATTAATCAAGATATTCCCATAGATATTGATATTAGCATGCTTTCCGGTGAGGTATATTTAGCTCAAATATTTTATAAGGATTATTTTGGTGAGTGGACTTCTGAAGAAATGGAAGTTTGTTCAACTTCAGGAAATAGTTATTGTATTATATTGTCTAGTTATTCAACTGAAACAATTTTGAATTATTATTTTTATGTAGAAAATTCATTAGGTCAAACTGTAGTTTTTCCGACTAATGGTGAAGAAAATCCATTCAATCTTGAAATTGGAGAAATTTCATTAATTACTGCCGATTATATTGAGTCTGGAAATAATTGGACAATCGGAGAATTTGATGATGATGCAACATCTGGTATTTGGGAGTATGGGATACCAAATGGTGTTTTTGTACAAAGTGGAGGAGCCTACTCACAACCTAATAATGATAATACTTTTGATGGTGAAAATTGTTTCATAACAGGTAATTACGTCGATGGTAATGAAGGCTCTGATGATATTGATGGTGGTAAAACAACTTTAATTTCTCCATTTTTCATTATTGAAAATGCGGATGAAGTCTTATTTAGTTTTGCTTATTGGTTTTCAAACAACCTTGGTAATAATCCAGGATCAGATATTTTTGAAGTTGATTTCAGAGATAGTTACAATAGTGAGTGGACTTCATTATTCTCAACAAATTTATCTACAAATTATTGGACTACTAAGGACTTTTTTCTCTCTAATTATCTAAATGAATTTAATCAAATACAATTCCGTTTTGTGGCCTCAGACTATCTTTATCCTGAAGATAACAGTTCGGGAGGATCTTTAGTTGAAGCAGGGATTGATGATTTAATCTTCAAGGCTTTGTATGAAAATATATTATACGGTGATGCAAATTTAGATGATAATGTTGATGTTACAGATTTAATATTAATGGTGAATTTCATTCTAGGTAATATTATTCCTTTAAATGATATGGTCATTAATAGTGATATTAATAATGATGGTTTAATTAATATTACAGATATAGTTTCAGTTGTAAATATAATTTTATATTAAATTATGAATTTTCAAGAATCAATTATGTCTATTGCAATTGATATTGCTAAAAATGGTAAACAAAAAGTTTCGCCAAATCCAATAGTTGGTTGCGTACTAGTAAAAGATGGTCAAATAATTGGTGAAGGATGGCATGCAGAATATGGAGGACCTCATGCAGAAGTTAATGCCATATTGAATGCTAAGTCTAATCCAATCGATTCAATAGCTTATATAACATTGGAACCGTGTTGTCATGAAGGTAAGACTCCTCCATGTGTTGAATTTTTATATGAAAATGGGATAAGTGATATATATATAGGAACTTTAGATCCTAATCCATTAATGAGTGGGAATGGAGTAAGAAGGCTTAAAAATTTAGGTATAAACGTTACAGTAGGAGTACTAGAGAAAGAATGTAAAGCATTAAATTTAGGATATAATAAGTGGATTCAAACAGGACTCCCTTTTGTTATTGGAAAAGTTGCTAAATCTAATGATAATAAAATGGGAGCTGATAATAAATCCCAAACCAAGATTACTGGTTATTATGCTAACCAAGAAGTACATGAAATGAGAGCTAATGTTGATGCAATTATGATTGGAAAAAATACAGCTATTATTGATAATCCTCATTTAACTGTTCGTCATGTACAAGGCACAAATCCTCTGAGAATAATATTAGACACCAATAGAACTTTACCATTAAACCTAAACATATTTAGAGATAATTATACTGATACTTTTATTTTATGTACAGAAAAAAAATTTCAAAAACATAGAACTTCTTTTGGTACATTCATACCTGTAAAAGAAGATCCAAATGAAAAATTAAATCCAAAATCAGTCCTTGAATGTTTAGGAAAAGAAGGAATAACTTCTATTTTGATCGAAGGTGGACCTTTATTAATGAATTCGTTTCTTAAAGAAAATTTAATTGATAAATACTATGAATTTATTTCAATTGAAAATATAGAAAATGGAAAATTATTCAGTCCTATATTAGATTTAAACATGTGGCAACAAGAAGATGTCACAATTTTAGGTAAAGATAAACGAGTAACATATGTAAGAAAGGAAATATGTTTACAGGAATCGTAGAGACTTTAGGTATTATTGACAAAATAATTCAAAAAGAAGATGGTAAAACATTTATCATTAATGCTCCAAAAGTAATGGATGATTTAGATATAGGTGATAGTATCTCCGTAAACGGTGTTTGTTTAACGGTTGTAAAAAGAGACGATTTTAAGTTTCATCTTAATTTAGTCTCTGAAACTTTAAAAAAATCAAATCTTGGTGATTTAAAAGAGTTATCTAAAGTAAATTTAGAAAGAGCGCTCACACTTTCAACAAGATTAGGTGGACATATGCTTCAAGGTCATATTGAAACAATTGGTGTTATTGTTGAAAAAAATAAAATTGGAGAAGGAGCTGAATTAGTTATTGCAATGGATCCTAAATATTTAAAATATTGTATTCCTAAAGGTTCGATAGCCTTAGATGGTATTTCACTTACAATTGCAAGTTTAAGGGAAAATTTTATAAAAATTGCCATAATCCCTCATACTCTTGAAAATACAAATTTAGGAATTAAAGATACGGGTGATTCATTAAATATTGAAACTGATATCATAGGAAAATATATTGAAAGATTAATAAATATAGAGGATATTGAAGATGATTATGAATCTAATATTTATTCTAAACTAAGAAGCTGGGGTTTTGGTGAAACCTAAAATCAAATTTAATTCAATCGAAGAAGCCTTAAAGCAATATAAAAATGGTAAAATGATTATTGTTGTTGATGATGAAGATCGTGAAAACGAAGGTGATTTTGTAATAGCTGGTGAATTGGCGACTCCAGATGATATAAATTTTATGGCTAAAGAAGGTCGAGGTTTAGTTTGTGTACCAATTTCTCAAGAAATATCAAATAGATTAGAACTTACTCCAATGGTGCAGCAAAATACAGCAGTTCATGAAACTGCATTTACTGTAAGTGTTGATGCTGTTAAAAATACAACTACTGGAATTTCTGCTTTAGACAGATGGCAAACTTTAAAAGTATTATGTGATATGAACTCTAAACCAATAGATTTAGCACGACCAGGACATATGTTTCCTCTTATTGCAAAAAAAGGTGGAGTTTTACAAAGAGCGGGACATACAGAAGCTGCAGTTGATTTATCTGTTTTATGTGGACTAAATCCAATTTCTTTAGTAGTTGAAATTGTTGATGAAGATGGAACTATGGCTAGAGGAGAAAGACTCCATGAAATAGCTAAAAAATTCAATCTTCCTATAATAACAATTGCTGATCTCATAAAATATAGACGCAACCATGAAAAATTAGTTGAAGAATTATCTAGTATCCCTTTTCCAACTGACTTTGGCGATTTTACTTTAAAATTATTTGAAGATAAAATCCATGGTGATAATCATGTAGCAATTGTCAAAGGAGAATTAAATCCTAATGAAATAACGTTAGTACGTGTTCATAGTCAATGCTTAACCGGAGATATTTTTGCTTCAAAAAGATGCGATTGTGGAGGTCAGCTAGAGTCTGCATTAGAAGCCATCGAAAAAGCAGGCAGGGGAATAGTTGTATATTTAAGACAAGAAGGTAGAGGAATAGGATTAAAGAATAAGTTATTAGCCTACAAGCTTCAAGATGAGGGAATGGATACCGTAGAAGCTAATAATAAATTAGGATTTCAAGCAGACTTAAGAGAATATGGAATAGGTGCACAAATTCTTCGTGAATGTGGTGTGGGTAAAATAAAACTGTTAACTAATAATCCACGTAAGATTATTGGATTAAGCGGTTATAAATTAGAAATTATAGATAGAGTACCTCTAGAAATTGAATCAAATAAACATAATGAAAATTATCTAAAAACAAAAAAAGAAAAACTTGGCCATCTCTTAATGACAAAAAATTAATGTCAGTATTTAATCCAAAAGATACGTATAATAATAATTTTAAAATTGCTATAGTTGTCGCAAATTTTAATTCTCTTATAACTGAACAGCTAAGATTTGGTGCTATGGATGCTTTTTATCATTCAGGTGGAAATGAAAATAATATTGAATTTCATTACGTACCAGGGGCACTTGAAATTGCAGGAACAGTTAAACAGTTAATAGATAGTTTTAAATATGACGCTATTTTAACTTTAGGTGCAGTAATTAAAGGAGGTACACCTCATTTTGATTTTGTTGCTGGAGAATCTGCTGATAAAATTGCATTATTATCCGTTCAATCAAATATTCCAATCTTATTTGGTGTACTAACTACAGATACTTTAGAACAAGCTTTAGAAAGAGCTGGAACAAAAGCATTGAATAAGGGTTGGGAATTAATGGAAGCAACACTCTTAACAATACATACTTATTCTAAAATATCCATAAAATGATTCCTAGAATAATATTGCTAATTGCGATATTGTCTTCACAAGAATCTGTAGGTTCATGGAAGTCTTATACTTCTTTTCATCACATAAAAAGCTGTGAAAATAGTTCTGAAAATATAATATACTGCTTAACAGATGGGGGTTTAATAGAATTTGATTTTTTTGAAAAGACTACAGAATTAATTTCAATAAATGATGGTTTAACTAAATCTAGTAATCGTCATTTTCAAATAGATAATCAAAATTTCCTTTGGATAGCTAATAATAATCAAAATTTAATCTTAGATTTTTATAGTATTATTGATTCTGACTTTACAGAACAAAAATTATTTGAAAATATAGATATTTTTAAAATGGTAACTAGTCAATTTGATTTTATTGGGCTTTATAAACAAAACGATGAGGTAGGTTTGTTGCATTTCAAATTTATTGATGGAAAATGGAATTATAAGGATTTTTACAACAATATCGATGAATCAATAAATGATATATATGATTTAAAAATATTAAAAAACTTAATACTTATTTCTTCTAATTCAGGAATATTTCAAGGCTCTTTAGAAGATAATTTAAAAGTTAGTACTAATTGGAGTAATATATTTTATTCAAATGAAGCTTTATATTTTTCAAAAGGCGATAATATACAATGGTATAATTCAAATGAGATTTCTACTTTTTTAGATTCTTCATTAATAGAATCTCTACTTCTTAATGATATTAATAATATAGTTGAATTAATAGATTTAAACTATAAATATATAATTACTGAAAATGATTTTTATATTTATTATTTAAATGATTGTATTTTTCATTATTCTAATGAGTTTTCATCAAAATTTATTGATATGAATTTTAATAATAATAAAATATTTATTTCAATTGAAAAGCATGGTATTTTAGAATTTGATATTGAATTAAAGGAGTTTATTAGTTTTTTTCCCTTACCTAATACCATCCTTAATAAAGAGTTTTCAGCTATAAGTATAATAAATGATAATCATATTGTAGGAGTAGGCAGTTATGGAATTAGTCATTTTAATGGATATAACTGGAAAAATCATATACCAAGTTCAATCAGTCTGAATTATAATTCAAAAATTTTTAATAATGTTGTTTCAAAATATAAATTAGGAAGTGGTGGGGATGGGTCAATTTTTCCGTCTTGGAGTATAATTGAATCTAATAATAATACAATTCTATTTGGAAATACGCAGATTAGACCCGATAATCCTGGATATGCAGGTGCATTAATTAACTTAAATTTAGAAAACAATAATATCACTGTTTTTGATACGACTAATCAAGTTTTAGATGGTATGGACGGAGTCTATAATTCAGATTGGTATAATCGAAATTTACTTGTTAATCAAATTAAAAAAGATCCATCTGGAAATATTTGGGTGCTAAATCCATATGCAGAGTCAGATTCAAATATAATAGCTATTAAACCTATTAATAATGAGAATTGGGTTCACATTAAACATCCAAATGAGGGTGTCTATTTTATGCCTACGGAAATTGATTTTGATAGTCGAGGCAGAGCATGGGTAGGATTTGAAAATAGAACTTCTTTGGAAAATATTTCATATTCAGATGGCGGCTTAAAAGTATTGTTAATTATTGGAGAAATTGGAGATAATTTTGAATATTATTGGAAAGATATTTCAAATCCTGAAATTTTACCTGATAACAGTATTTGGTCTGTAGCTGTTGATAAACAAGATTTTATTTGGATTGTAACAAGTAATGGAATTCAAGGTTATTCAAGTCAGTATAATGATTTTACTTTAAGTCCAATTTATTTAATAGATTTTTATAATTACTTACCACTATTTAGAGGTGATCATATAAGGGTCGATAGTCAAGATAATAAATGGATTTCAACTCGCCATAGTGGAGTAAAAGTTATTTTAGAAAATACTCAGTATTGGCCAGATGCTGAGGGATTTACTCAAGAAAATAGCGGGTTATTATCAAACCATGTAAATGACATAGTATTTGATGAAAAAAATGGATATGTTTGGTTTTCTACTGATTTAGGTATATCACGACTTGGTTATCCTATTAATTCAAAGCATGTAAAAAAAAATAAATTATTATTTCATCCAAATCCTTTCAAAATGGTAAATGATGATCTTATAATCGAAGGGTGCTTTCCAAATAGTACTATAATGATAAATGATATAAATGGTAACCATATAAAAACATTTAAAGCACAATACTTAGGTGAAGCATCATCTCAAATTAGATGGAATGGAAAAGACGAGAATGGAAATTTTGTTAATTCAGGAGTTTATCTAGTTTCTTCTCGTAGTGATGATGGTATGGTTAAAATAGGTAAATTAGCAGTAATTAAACAATAACACGTTTTTCAAATCCAAATATATTTTCTAATTCATCGACTATTTTTTTAATTAATAACCTTCTTTCTAAATGTGGTAAAAAAGCACTTTTGAATCCATTAATAATTACTGTTCTAATATCATGTGGATTTAATTGATAAAATTTTATAGCTGTTAAATATTCATCTGTTAATGTTGTGTCGGAAATTAATCTATTATCTGTATTGATTGTAACTCTTAAATGATTTTTAAAATATTTAGGAAAAGGGTGATGCTCAAGTTTAGTAATGCTTTTAGTGTGAATATTACTATTTAAACATATTTCTAAAGGAATGCGATGATCATTAACATACTTCATTAAATCACTATTTTCCTGTAATCGCGTACCATGACCAATTCTATGTGCACCGCAATTATGAATTGCTTGATGAATGCTATCTGGTCCATATGCTTCACCTGCGTGTAATGTAGTATTTATATTATTTTTTAAAATTAGTTCAAATGCTTCTTGATGGTGTTTTGCAGGGAAGTTTTCTTCAGCTCCAGCTAGATCATAACCTACTACTCCTTTATTCTTAAATTGTACAGCTAAATCTGCTAGTTCCAATGAAACTTTTGGAGAAATATGTCTTATTCCACAAATAATTATTCCACACTGAATACCAAAATCTCTTTCAGCTCTACCTAATCCTAATATAACATTTCTAACACTTTCTACCATTGTCATACCTTTAGAAATATGTAGAATTGGGCTATATCTTACTTCTAAATAGCGAACACCATCTTTATGACAGTCCTCTGCTAATTCGTAAGAAGTACGTTCTAAGCTTTCAGGAGTTTGCATTACAGATAGTGTAATATTAAAACGATCAATATATTCTTCTAAAGTTCCAATGTTTTTGCCAATAGAAAGTTGTGATTTCAATAAACTATTATTGAAGGTAGGTAATTTAACTTTTTGTTTTTTTGCTAAGTCAATAATTGTTTCTACTCGAATACTACCATCAAGATGACAGTGAAGCTCAGCTTTAGGAAGGCTCTGGATTAGATTATAGTTTAAATTCATTTCATTTGTCAGATCCAATAATAATTGCGATCCATTTAGTATTTGAATTATTTTCTAAAGCAATTTTTAAAATCATAGTTAAGGGAACAGATAATAGCATACCTACAGGACCCAATACCCATCCCCAGAAAACTAATGATAAAAATACCACTAATGGAGATAAGCCTAATCCTCTACCCAAAAATCGTGGTTCAAGTAATCCTCCTAATCCTATATTAACAATTAAAAAACCAATCACTACAAATAAAGCTTTTAAAAATCCAAATTGGATTATAGCTAATAGTACAGCTGGTATGGCTGCTAATATAGAGCCAACATTTGGTACAAAGTTTAGTATGAAAGCAAGTAATCCCCATAATATTGGAAAATCAATCCCAATGAAATATAACCAAAGAAAAATAAATATTCCAGTAAAAATAGATGTTGCAGTTTTAATAACCAAATAACGATTAAATCCTTCAAAAAATGATTTTATAGACTTAAATAAATCACTAGAGTTTGGAAATGCTTTTTTAATTTTCGTTGGGATTTCACTTACTTCCATTAATAAAAATAAAACTGTTAAAATTATTAAAAATGTATTTGTTAATACACTTCTTAAGCCAGATAATGTATTACCGATTATCTGTATTGCTGTTCCTGGATCAAAATATTCATTCATTGTAGATTTAGGAATTTTAAATCCAAATCCAGAGATTAGTTCGATTAACCAATTTATCCGATTCGTAATTTGTTCAGTATAAAAAGGAATCCTTGAAGAAAATCCAGAAATTGATGTTCCCAACAATGTTGATAAAGTTCCCCCTAAAAATATTAATAATAAAATGATTATAAAAACTGAAATTCCTTTTGGAAATCCTTTTTTATTTAAAAATAATAATGTTGGTAAAGTTAAAATTGTAATAAAAGCAGCAAGTAAAAATGGTATCAATATTGTACTTGCAACTTTCATTCCTGCAATAACTATAACAAATGCTGCACTTGTGATAATAAAATTTGTCTGTTTCATATTCATAAAATAGAATATTAATTTGTTGGGTTCAAAATAGAATATATAGATATTAGTAAATTTATATTTTTATTTCGTGACCAAATCTTTAGTTAATTCTTTTTAATATAATTGCTAGTAAAAAACTTGACAATACTCCAGGATACATTGGGTCTAGTTCAAAAATATATTGAGGATATCCCCCATTATCTAAATTTTTAAATCCATTTATTATCCAAAATAGTGTAATAAATAGTGGGATAAATATTTGAAGTATTGGGAGTTTTAATTTCATGTCATAGAGACCAAAAACTAAGGGTACAAGTAAAACGGGTACAGCAATCGACCCTACTATGTACCAAATTTCCATTGCATTAGAAAAGTTTATTGCCATTGAAAATGCAATTAAAGAACTAATGATTAAACCAATTTTTGTGTTTAAAACTAAATTCTTTTTTTTATTTAGAATTTGACTTAAATCAAATCCAATTGTATAGCCAGAAATAAAAGTGAAGCTATCTATTGTAGACATAACAATAGATAGTAATGAAATAATAAAAATTGAATATGATAATGGTGATAATATTAGTTTTGCTAAATCTAAAAATGGACTTGATTCAACTTTTGTTAAAATTGAAGCTGCATAAATTCCAGTTGTTACAGTCATAAAATCAAAAAAAATCCAAAATAGGATTGAAGTTAATATTCCATTTTTAACAGTTTTTTCATTTACTCCTGAAAATGAGCGTTGGAAAAAGCCTGGGTCTATAAAAGTAATTAGGGCTATAAATCCCCATACAAATATTGATTTCCAATTAAAATTTCCAGGAATTTCTAATAAATGTTGAGGGGCATTATTTAAAATATATGAGTACCCACCATATTGATTTATTAAATTTCCTAAAATTAACATAAAACCAAAAAACATCATTAAAAATTGGAATTTATCTGTTCGTACAACTGCTGAAAATCCACCTCTTAATGAATAAAGAACAGATATTGTTAATCCAATTAAAATTGCAGTAGATTCACTAATATTCCAAAATTGCAAGATTATTACACTAAAGATTTTTAAATATGGAGCCGGTGAAGCAATAAGTAATATTATTATAATTGAAATTATTGCAGGAATTTTACCATACTTTTCAAGAAATAAAGAAGGGATGGATTTAATATTTTGTTTAGAAATTTTAGGTGCAAATAAAAATGCAAAAATTATAGCAGCAATGTAATAGAATAATCCGAAAATTATCCATGTAATTATTCCATTTTCAAATGAGAATCTTCCAACTTCTAAAATACCTCCATACCATGTGGAAACAAGTGTCGCAACAAAAGCGGGTAATGTAAGTTTTCTACCAGCAAAAATAAATGAATTTAAATTTGATTTTGATTTTTTTAATAATCCGATACTATAAATGATTAAAAAATAACCAATTATAAATCCCTGGGTAAGGGATAAAGAATCCATTAAAATTGATAACTCACTTTAATTCCAATTTCTTTTGGATTTCCATAGCTAAGATAAAGTTTATCTTCATAATTTGGCGGTTCTAAACCAAAATAAAACCCACGAACGGCATACCGTTTATCTGTAATATTTTTACTCCAAAGTAAAATTGTTAAATTATTTTTTCTATATCCTAAATCTAAATTTAAAATAGAATATTGATTTGACATTTGGTCATGACTGTCTGAAAAATAATATTTATCCTTAGAGATGATATTACCATTAACAAATAATCCGGAATTATGTGTATAATGAATGTTTAATGAACTATTAAATTTAGGAGCCATTGCTAATTCACGATTCCCTGCAAATTCATAGATTTCTTCATAATACGAAGTTTCAGCTGTTACTACTGTATCTAAACTAACAGGATAACTGAATTCTTCAACATGTGTATTTAGATAACCAAAAGAATAATTTAATTTTACATTTGAAAATATATTTACACCAAATTCTAACTCAAATCCATTATTAGTTCCTTTACCTGCATTTGAGGTGTAATAGGTAAAACTAGATGGATCATCTTCAAATTGTTGACTTGATACTTGAACTTGTAAATCAGTTCTTTTCATATTAAAAATTGCAAAAATTAAGTTTATTTTTTTCCAGCTTAATCGTCCGCCTAATTCCATGTTTATATTAAATTCTGAATCAAAAAATCTAGATTCTGGACTTAAATATGGATATTGATTAATTCCACCTGCTTTATATCCTTTTGAGTAGGATGAATACCATTGAAAATTTTCATTAATCTGATTTTTTATTGATATATTTAAACCAAAAAACTTTTCCAATTTAGTTGTATCAATTTCAGGAAGATTAACATCTAAGTAATAATAGTTATTATAAAAATTTTCAGAGGTTCCAAGATAGATTGTTGTGTGATTCTCTGAACGTGCATTTAGATTAATTTCCCAATTATCAGAATATTT
>MDTB01108499.1_pt1 | contig 21422 bp, 18 predicted proteins | sample 811161 | NCBI WGS metagenome assembly MDTB01 (sample SAMN05326650, study PRJNA326480) | marine metagenome | isolation source: seawater | place: Mediterranean Sea | collected 2009
ACCCAAAGCGAAGCTTCGAAAATGAGGCGCAGCAGACTCTGAGCAATGTGCCAAATAACCGTCATATCCAATACTCGGAAAGACCCATCGTGCGAAACAAGGCAACGTTCTTAAAACACCTTCAATTTCAATATCCTTGTCATAATCTAATATTATAACTTGGCAATCATTGCTATTCTGAGACTCAATATAGGACTTAAGTTCTCCCAAAATTCTATCTTTAGACTCGCGGCCAGGTATATTTTTTTCATCTGTTTCATTATACGAATATCCCCGTGGTATTTGTGGAAATGTAAACCTGATAATATCTACACCAGCCACCTTAAAGTCTTCGATAAATTTACTAACCTCGCTTAAATTACAATTGTGCTCATTTAGAAGATAAGTCACACTGAGATCTAGATTATTTTTTGACCTTCTCTCATTAATCTTAGTAATGTTTTTTACTACACTATCATAGAATTTGGTTTGGTGTGGTTTCAGCCCATGCACAATGTTATAAGTCTCTATCGAACCGGCATCAACGCTTACACTAAAATAGCTACCGCCGCTGAGGTTTGCATCACTCAATTGATCCAGCAAGTCATTTGATACTTTTATTGCTTTCGTGTGGAAACCTATAATCTGCTGATTTCTTAGAGGAATCCGTGTCAGATTTGCTATATGTTTGTAATTCAAAGGATCAGTTGCATAGCCAGCAAAAATTACTTTTTTGACTCCCCCATCCGCTACTTGTTGCAATATTTCCGTATAGCGTTCATCATCCAAGTGCTCACCTGTCATTTTGGAGCTCCCGCCATAACAATAGGGACATTCCAACCAACATAACTTTTTACTTTTTGGTCCGGGCTGCACTTCTACTTGGTAAGGCACCACAGATTTATTCTTAATACTGCGAATAAGTTCTTGAGGATCCGTAATATAAGTATTTTTGTAGGAATAAACATTTTTAAGGTCTCTGTATTTTGACATATTTAACCTTTAGAAATTTGACTGTTATCTTTATATCAATATGGAGTTGGGTCTATAATAAACTTATAGTTATGTAAAACTATTTAATTATAACTCTAATTATCATGAAACGAGAGAATCTTGTCTATGCTCAGTGACATATTTCTCGATAGAGGCAATATAACGCCAATACCAAATCTAACGCACCCCCTCCAAGTCTACTTAAGGACAAAAATAACAGTTGTAATTTGATGGTAAATAAAGGCGAAAATACATTCTAGTGAGGGCAAAATTACGACTTCTTAGAGATCTTGAAGCATAATCAAATGCGAGCCACATAAATAGGTTTATGATTAGTGAAGTTGTATTCTTATATATTTGCACTGGTACTAATGATACTATATTAGTGGCATAGTCATTTTGACATATACCACATCAAGTGATGATGCAAAAATTTATGTTCAACAACAAAACAACGCTCTTTCAACAATTTACCTCCGTGTTAATTTTAGGTTTGATTATTAGAGCATTTGTGTTTTTTTCACTTGATCAAGATGAGATTCATTTATATTTCGACTCAACCGCTAATTCGAAAGACTCAAAATTATATAATGAAGCACTTATTGAGCACTTTTGGGAATATATATTTTTTAATCATACTATTTTACCGATCACTATTTTTCGAGATTGGTTTAATCACAATTTCATTAATCCAAATTTTTTTGGGCTTTCAAATTTCATTATAATTTCAATTTTAAGCAGTCTTAGTAGCGGCTTTGTACATCTCACTCTCAAGAATTTAGAATTACCAACTTGGCTCTCTTTTTCTTCCGCTCTAATCCTGTCCATCAAATTTATAAATTGGGACCTGCAGTTGGATGTATGGGAGGGAGGATATACCATCTTAAACCCATTCTTAATCGTAATATTTTCATGGTCAGTTACAAATCTAATTTTACAGAAGAACCTTAGATCATCTTTAGTTTGTGGACTATCAGCTAGTATTCTTATTATCAGCCTTGAATTTTCTCTTTTAATAGTTTTTCCAAGCTTAATTGCCTCGGTAGTCGCTTGGAGAACATTCAAGCACCACAGAGCCTTGCTTGTAGCCTTTATCTTGCCATTTTCTTTTGCAATGATTCTAATTTTAAAAAATATTTATCATTTTGGAGTTTACGCTCCTACAACTGGAGCTGGTCAAAATATCATACAAAATTTAAGCTTATCCGTAATCGATCCGTACAGTGGTGAATTAATAGATTTTGCAACTGACTTAAATTATCCACCCTGGTGGCTTTGGTGTTACAAAGAGGCAAAGAGACGAAATTCGGGGCGCGCCGCGCCTCATGCCGCAGCCTTTTATGGCGCTTGTGAAAGTGGTGAAGCTGAAAGGTGGGATTACACAGATCTTAAGGACTATATTAAAAAGGAGGGACCAAATGAATTGATGAAAATAATCCAAAAAGACGAAGAAATTATAAAGCTCAGGCCTTGGCTATTTTCAGGTTTAAATTTTGGCCGCCAAACACATTTTAAAGTGGCCTATGGAAAAGTCTCAAGCAAACTTTTATTGGATGTTGTTCACGCCCACCCTTATGGTTACCTCGTTCGACTTTATACAAACCTTAAGTATTTTATATTAAATGGGTCCAATTTTGAGGATGCAAGAGAAATTAATCACGACCTCACAGCCCATGCACTAAAATTTAAAGCCCTAAATTTTTTTCAACAAACTTTTGTTCCACTAATCCGTTTGGCTATGATTCTAAGCTATGTTTTCGCCACTTTTATTCCTATTCAGATGATCTTATTTTATATTTTTCGGAGAACCTTTTTATACACATCAATAGAAATGCGGATGATATGGTTGATCTCTCTTGGTTTTAGTTTTGGAACATTCGGAAGCATTGGATTTCATTGTTGTGAGAATTATCGTCATGGATTTTATTTTTTGGGTTCGGTTTGGGTCATAGCCACGTATTCACTTTTTTGGATCACAAACATCCTCCAAAAAACGTTAAGAAAATTTCTATAGATAATTTCTGATTAATCTCTATTCGGGCGTAACTTGATAATATTACTTACTAGCCCATTCGTAACATTAGACATATTCTAAAATTGATCCATTTGAGAGTTTTAGAAGTGATTAAAAATATAGTCACGATAATATGCCAGTTTCAAAAAAATAACCTACGAAAATATGGACAGGTTGACTAGTGTCTCCACTTGCTTTTAAAAGTGAAATTTTGAATACGCCGAGACAGAACTAATGTCTCCTCAAAGAATTACTGGTTTATAAAAACACTTTAACAATTAAAAAGCCCCCAAATAAAATTAAGAAAAATAAGGCAAAAATTAAACCAAGCCTTTTCTCAATAAACAACCTGATTTGTTCTCCAAATTTCCAAAGTAACCAGGCTAAAATAAAAAAACGTAGCCCTCGTGCCAAAATTGATGCGAAGGAAAAAATAATCAAGTCTAACTCTGCAGCCCCTGACAAAATTGTTATTACTTTATAAGGAAATGGAGTTATTCCTGCCATAAAAACAGCCCATGCACCCCATTCATTATATTTTATTTGAAACTGCACAAATTTGGAACTGTATCCATATATTTCTAAAATTGGGCGTCCAATCTCCTCAAACAAAAGATATCCGATCTGATATCCACCTATACCTCCAAGGACCGATGATAAAGTGCATACAAAGGCGATCTTCCATGCATCATTTCTGCATGCAATGATCATTGGAATTAATATTACATCTGGTGGAATTGGAAAAATAGAGCTCTCTAAAAATGATACAATAGCCAAACCTAATAGTGCATAACGATGCTCAGCTATACCTATGGCCCATTTATAAATTGAATATATCAACAGAAATTTCCTATTATATGTGAGAGCTCGTGATCTAGCAGGCAAATCAGTAAAGAGCAACTGTTGAAACATTTATTTTCATGGGAATTAAACCGCCTATTGACCAAGAGAAACTGCAGTTTATTATGAAAGTTGATTTGCTTGGGCCCCTGTGGCGGAATTGGTAGACGCGCTGGATTCAAAATCCAGTTCCTGCAAGGGAGTGCGAGTTCGATTCTCGCTGGGGGCACCATTGGCAAATTGTATGATGGATATAACCTAAGTGTATGGATATACGAGTAATGGAAAAAATTGAGCTAACCGTTCATGAATTCATGACAATAATGGGGTCATTAGATGAAAAGAAAAGCGAGTTAAATACAAATGATGACTCAATATACGAAGCGTGGTTTCCTCAGTGGAAGGCTCTAGACGAACGACTTGAAAAATTAGATATGATGGAGAGAGCTGACATGCTGTTTGATGGCAAAATAGCCATTAATGCAATTTCAGAATCCCATTTCCAGCAGCTTTTGAGAGCTGTAACTTATCAAATTCAAACCCACACAGAATTAATAGAAAAAAAAGATGAGGATGCAGATCCTGAGGACTGCAAGATGTGGGAGGAAAGGTTATCTCAATTGAATGCCCTGAATTCGTCTTTGGACTGGACTGATCCAGACTGAACGGCCGAGAAATTTAACAACCCTGACTAGTCTCACTTTCAGGATTATAAAAAAAAGAATTATTATTTGGAGGTAATTATATGGCGGGCGACAAAATAACAGCTAGTTTTGAGATACAAAAAGATGCAGATGCAATGCTCAAATACGCAGCCGAAAAATATGGCCTTCCAGACAAAAATAAAGCCCTTCGGTGCCTTCTAGATTATCTTGCAGAAGACGCGGACTGGGACACAATCTTTTCAACTATTCGATGCATTAGGTGTTCTAGTGACGGTGGTTGGGAGCCCCCTAAGCAATGACACAACCTTAATCCATTCTGCTAATACGTTGATAAAGTGAATAGAAAAGTTTGAACCATCAAATTACTTAATTATAAAAAGTATTTGAATTCAAGTAATAAAGCATCATAAAATCTTTTTGTATATTGAGTGCGATATCAGATCATAAAAGGATCGTGAAATTTTTTTGTGAAATGAATAACCACAATATTATAATAATTTATCTTTTAAATTTGTTTACAAACGACTTATAAAATCATGTTTTAGCTCTCATTCGAATGATATAATATCAGTAAAAATCGAACATCAAACTTAAAGCGTTAAAAATGAAAACATTAGCTAGCTCAGATCTAATTTTTAAAGATGGCTCTTATTGGGAGATAGATACGAATAAGCGATTCACTGGTACTGTTGAAAATTTTTACCCAAACGGTCAACTTTATTTTATTGAAACATACAAAAATGGCTTACAAAATGGTTCTTACACATCATATTGGCAAAATAAAGCAATTCGATCTATCGGTGCTTACGTGGATGGAGAATTAAATGGAACTTGGGAGTGGTTTGAGGAAGATAATACTCTTCGCCGAAGACAAAGCTATGATCGCGGGAAAAGGCATGGTTTGTGGGAAAAATTTGATGTGGCCGGTAAATTAAAATCAAAAGGTTATTATGATAACGGAGAAAGAAATGGTCTTTGGGTCTGGTATAATTCCGCTGGTTTGATAGGGAAAAAACAAGTTTACAAAAATGGCGAGGCCGATGGTCTTTGGGAATGGTTTAGTCGTGACGGAAAAATAGAAAAACGAGAATCTTGGCAAAACTCAAAAAAGAATGGCACTTGGGTTTGGTTCGATACAGATGGTAAACTTGAAAAGAAAGAAATCTATAATAATGATAAGAAAGTGACTTAAACAACTGAAATACAATAATTTTGAACTATTTCAAATTTAGCCAATTTCAAGAACTTTAAATTTTTAGCTCAGTTACACTTACAAACACTCGTTAAATCATAATTATTCTCGTTAAACATGGTTGTTCTCCTAAATTCTTCATTAATCTTGACTATTCTCAATATTTCATCTATCTAACGACGATAACTGGATTTAACGAAGGATTTAACGGTGCAAATTGTACTTAACGAAGATGACCTTCAAAGAATGGACCCAATACTGCGTGAAGAACTTAAAAGCTTTGTATTTGGAGGAGCTTACCAAGATATTGCAAAAAACCTGGAAGGACCATCACAGCAGGCCTATGAGCGCACCCTTCCTATTCAGCTTGATGAATTTGCATTAACTACTCTTTGGAGAGGGATTAATGCTTCCAGTAAAAAAATTCTTGAAATGTTTGCCGAAAATGATGGTGCGGTCCACGTAATTGAGTTCATGGATGCATTGCATCTTGAAACACCGCGTCAACTAACCGGCCCACTCGGCGGTATAACAAGAAAATTACGCAAAATATTCGGCGCTAATGTAAATGTTGCGCTATGGACATATGATAAAAATGAGCACGTTTATCTCTTACTCGACGGCCATCTGCCAATACTGAGAGATTTTTTAGGAATGTCATGGGCTTTTTATGAAAAACAACGAAACGAAGAAAAAATCTCGAATCATGTTGAAACTGATGCGGCTCAAACCGAAGAAGAAAGGATTTGTTTGGAAAATAAAATGGGAAGAAAACCTTATGCAAAAAATCGTGAACATTATCTTCTAAAAATACGAAATGATTGGTCATTACTTGATGATACAGGTAAGAATGATTTATATGCCAAGATTAAAAAAAATATAAATGAAAGTCGAAAGTCCTATTATTCCAGTGAAGAATTAGAAAAAATTTATCAAGGTGAATGCGCAAGTTATCGAAAAAAGGTGGATGATGAACAAACCGGTGATGAAGTCCTCATAAAAAAAGGAAAAGAATTGTTAAAAACTTTTATGGATAGATGGATGGAACAGCGCAAATCAGAAAACCTTACTTGGGAAACTGAAATGCAAATTGCTGAGCACAAACAAAATGCTCAAGAGAGACGCAACCTTAGAAATTCAAATTTTTATGAAACAAATCAGGGCATGAAGATTATTAGTGAATCTGAAGTTGTGAATAGCAATGAAAAAGATTATCAAATCTGAGAGTTTAGAAATTAACTCTCGGTGACGTCATAAAATTACGAAATAATATTATTATTGTGGGTTATTCCCAAGTTTTCGATTGATGGTTAAAGGGTGGGATGATCTAACATAAACGATAAATAAAACAGAATTTGAAATCATTCATCAGGCATTCTTTGATCATCAAGAACTTTTTTAAGAGCAATGGACGACTGTTGCTTAGGCTTAACTAAAATCAGGACTTTTTCTTTTCCTTCATATACCCCTGCACCCCCTGAAAATATTGCACACATTATTGTTGACCCTTCACAAAAAAATATTGGGTAAATGCTGTGACAATACCTTAGTAACACATATGCTATACGAGAAATTTGAGCTTAAATAAAATAAAAACTTAAAATTGTGATCGGAATTTATCATACTCACGTAAACATTATAAAAGAGGCGATATTACATGAAATTACACCACATCGCTGTATGCGTTCCTGATATAAAAAATGCTGTAGCTTGGTATCTTGAGCACTTAGAAGCCGATTTATCATATCAAGACGAAACATGGGCTCTTCTTGATATTGAGAACACTTCGATTGCATTGGTACTACCATCCCAACACCCACCTCATTTAGCAGTCGTGTCTAGTGATGCAGAAAAATACGGGAAACTGACGGTGCATCGTGATGGAACATCAAGCATTTATGTTGATGATCCATTTGGTAACACGATTGAATTCCTGAAGCCAAACCTCATCCCAGAAGACCAATGAGTCGAATTGCGGTAATCGGTGCGTCTCGAGGCATAGGATTTGAGACAGTTAAGACTCTCCTCAAACTCGATCATGAAGTCGTAGCTTTTTCACGAAGCGCAACTAAAATTCAAATGGACCACCCGCAACTTTTAAAAATTGCGGGTGACGCCACTCAAAAATCTGACATTAACGCAGCGTTAAACGGATCTGATGCAGTCATTCAAACTCTTGGCGTACCGCTAAATTCAAAACTTCTCACAGGGCCCATTGAATTGTTTTCATCTTCAACTCGTGAACTAATCATAGCTATGAATGAGGCAGGTATTCGACGGCTTATTTCAGTAACAGGTTTTGGCGCAGGAGATAGCAAAGGCGCTATCAATTGCTTTCAAAAAATTCCTTTTAATATTATTTTTGGACATGCCTATCGGGATAAGTCTATCCAAGAGGATTACATAAAAAAGTCCGGTCTTGATTGGACAATTGTGCGTCCTGGCGTCCTTATCAATGCTCCTTTAAAACAAACATATAAAATTTATCAACATCGGAAAGAATGGAGAAATGGTTTTGTTTCTCGCAGATCAGTTGCTGATTATATTTCGCGTATTCTCTTTAACGTTGATAGTCATGGAAAAGATCCAGTTATAGTAAATTGAAATTAATAATTTTATCAATGGTTAATATAGGAGTCGTGCTTTCAAAGTTAATTAATTTATAGGTTATTTTTTATTATCTCAGACTCAAACGCCCTTAATCTCTTGTACACCGAGATTAGCTCAACAATAATGCTCCAGCTACGAACTAAAAATTGAAAAGAACTCTCAACCCTTCCAAAGGCCCTTACAATTTGTTGCATTACCCCAAGTGTGATTAGACCCCCAACTATGGTCGGGGCCAAAGCAATATAAGGGACCAATACTCCAAATTGAAGATATGACCATTTAGCAACATCAAAATACATATAGTGAAAAAACAGTCTAAAATAGTTTTTACGAACGTTACTAAATAGCTCACTGACAGAAGGCGGTGACGCTCGATCTTCATGGTCCTCGCCGTAAACTAGTTCTTTTCGATAAGCGGCTTCAACCTTCTGATTGTTAAACTCCAAGCCAGGCAACTTTATCCCCACTGCTGCTAAAACAGCTGTTCCAAACAGCGCAAAAATTATAGCGACATAAACTAACGCGTGTTCTAATTCACCTATTATAGGAATAACTTTTATTGACTTTGAGAGTTCCCACAAAATTGGCAGGAATGCAATTAATGTCATTATTGAATCAAGAAGGTTGCTCCCTAGCGACTCCATGATTCCTGCGAATCGGCGGGTATCTTCCTGCACTCGTTGACTCGCTCCTTCGATATGCCTCAAATGCAACCAGTGGCTCATATAATAATTATTCAATGCATGCCGCCATCGAAAAACCCAATGTTTCGTAAAAAAGCTTAAGAAAACTGCGACGAAAATATAGATAGATGCTATACGAGCAAATGTTAATAAAAATGCATAAAATTCAGAAATAGACACGTTTCCAGGGCTTCCCAGAGCTTTCTGCACCATATCATAAAAACCACCGAACCATTCGTTTATCTGGACATCAATTTGAACTTGGTACCATGTCCCGCCAAAGATGATGACAACCCCTGTCCAGGCCCATAGCATCCATTCACGCGAATAGAAAAACGAACGAAACATCTTAACACGCCTCCAATAATCATGTTACCTTGTATCACACCACAGATTTAATAAGCTTAATTTCCCGTCATGCAATAACAAACTCGCTCATAACACTATAAAAAAACATAGGAAAAGGGTTTACAAACAACGCTCAGGGCTGCACTCGGTCTAATTCATAATAAAGCCAAAACAACTATCTATTAAAAAAATCATTCGCAAAATATGCTGATCGAAATATCTTTCATTCTCAAAATTATTCTCTAAAGACATAAGGTTTTCATAATAAGAAATAAAGAATTCACAAAGTGTAAAGATATTTCCAACAAGTTTTAATTGTGAACTTTAATTTTAAAAATCATTCATTTCGAATAATTTCTGGAGGCTCGTAAGCCGATACGCACGGCACATCTTTAGGAGCAAGCTTAATATCAACCAAGCATGTGTGGGCGATTGGTCCTTGTCCCAACTTAGAAGTCCCCTTATCTAGCGTTAAAACATTTGGGTTTCCATTCTTGCAGGGACTATTAATATCTCCCGGATCTAGGGGGTCATACCATGCGCCTGTCGTCATCTGCACTACCCCCTTCATTACGTTTTTATCAATTCTAATAGCGGCAAAGCATGACCCTCGAGCATTAAAAACTTGAACTACATCCTTCTCTTTTAGGTTTCTCTCCTTTGCATCTTCAAGATTAATATGAATAGGCTCCCTTCCATTTATTTTTGCCGAGCGGCTAAAACTTCCGTGGTCTAATTGAGAATGTAACTTATTTTTAGGCTGATTAGAAATAAGGTGTAACATGTGTTTTTTATCTGTACTACCGAGCCATTCAACTGGCTCCGTCCAAAACGGATACCCAGGACAATCTTCATATCCGAAGCTCGCGACCTTACTTGAGAAAATTTCTATTTTTCCACTTGGGGTACTAAGCCGGTTTTTTTCAGGATCATCTCGAAAATCTTTAAGCATAATAATAGGGTGTATAGGGTCCTCGAATTTAAACCAGCCTTTTGCCAAAAAATCCTCATAATTGGGCATTTCAAGCTCAGCATCAATTGCTTTCCGAAAAGTCTCTTCATAAATCTTTCGTTGCCACGACTCATCAGTATGACCTTCGGTAAATTCTTTTTCTATCCCCATAGCACGAGAAATCCCCGTAAAAATATCATAATCATTCCGACTCTTTGCGTATGGTTCAACTAATTTTGACATTGACACTACATAAGGATCTTTTGGCGTAATTGCTATGTCCTTCCTCTCTAAAGGAGTAGTGCATGGCAAGACTATATCAGATCTTTTCGCTAGAGAATTCCAACACCATTCATGACAGATAATAGTCTCTGGCTTTCTCCAACCCTTCATTAAACGAGACAAATCCTGATGATGATGAAAAGGGTTTCCTCCTGCCCAATACACTACTTTGATATCAGGGTATCTATATTTTTTCCCATTGAAATCAAATTCCTTATTTGGATGCAGCAAAAGGTCACTAATACGAGCAACTGGAATAAAACTATCAATCGGGTTTTTACCTTGAGGAAAAGAGGCAGCAGGAGGTACTGTATAATGGCCTCCAATGTAATTTGTTGCACTATAGCCAAATCCAAAGCCTCCACCAGGCAATCCTATTTGACCTAACATTGCAGCCACCGCAATAGCTGCCCAAAACGTTTGCTCTCCATGATCTTGTCGCGTAAGCGACCAACTCACAGAGATCATTGTTCTGGATTTTGCCATTTTAATCGCGAGGCCGGTTATTGTATCTTTGGGCACACCGCATATCGCGGCTGCCCAATCTGCCGTCTTTGGAGTCCCATCAAGATCACCCGACAAATACGATAGAAACTTTACAAATCCTACCGTGTATTTTTCAAGAAAACTTCGATCATACAAGTCCTCCTGGTATAGAGTATGAGCCAGACCCAAAAGAAGTGCTGTATCGGTACTTGGTCTTAAAGTGATCCATTCTCCTTTGACTTCTTCCAGCATATCAGATTTTAGCGGTGAGATATTCACAAATGAAATCTTAGATTTAGCCGCTGAAAGAAGATTTTCTTTTTGATAATGATTACCCGTTCCACCTTGGGAAATTTGTCCATTCTTAAGAGGAATACCGCCAAAACACACAAAAGTCTCGGTACTCGTTATAATTGACCTCCAACTAGTACATGTATCAAGAAATTCCCTATAACTACCTAAAATGTGAGGCACAACTGCCTCTGCCGCTGCAAAACTGTACGTAAAGCGAGATCGCGTATAACCGCCAATACAATTTAAAAACCGGTGAAGCTGGCCCTGAGCATGATGAAAACGGCCTGCACTTGCCCACCCATAAGAGCCTGCAAAAATCGATGAATTTCCATAACTTTGTTTTACGCGAAGCAACTCATCCCCAACTAGCTTCTCCGCCGCTTCCCAACTGATTTCCACAAATGGATCAATACCCCTCAAGTGATTTCTTGTCCCAGGACCGCTTTCGAGCCAACTCTTTCTGACCATTGGTGAATCTATTCTCATTGGACCCTCTTGCACGTCCAATATTCCAGCACCTATCTGAGAGGGGTCTTTATCTTCCTCAAAACCCATAAGCTCCTGCACTCTGCCATTGCTAACTCGAGCACGATAAGTTCCCCAATGGGTGCTCGTTAATGGCAAATCACTCAATGAACCCATCTAATTCTCCATGCTAATTCCTAGTTTATTCTAAATGACTGATTTCAATTCTTGCAATAAAAAATATATGCTTATCTAATCTGCTAACAAAGGGTATAACCTCTTTTTTAGACGCCTTGGGAGTATGAAGGCCACCACCGTTGCTAGAATTGCTGAACCACAAAACATAAAAAGCAGAACGCTAAAATCGCCATTATGGTCAAATACCCAGCCAGCAAGGTGAACCGTTAAACCACCAACACCCAACGCCAAGACAAACTTGGCACCATACGCCACCGCCCGCCATCGAAAAGGGGTGTATTGTGCAACCAACATATTTTCCGAAGCAGAGAAAGCCAACAAAAAGCTGAGTACCAAAAGAACTGCAACTAACAATAACCCATCAGATATAAACACAATCATGAAAAGTATGGGCACCTGAAGTGCCCAAAAAATTATATAAATTGAACGTGCGGAATACCTATCTGCCATCCAGCCTCCAAAAATACTGCTTAATGAGGCAAGTCCAGAAATTACTCCAACAAAGACACCAATTTCCGTATAGCTTGATGCGAGAGTCGCACTTAAACCCATTTCAAATAGTTTTGGCATAATATTGGTCAACCCTGAATATACAAAGCCACTACAGAGCATTGTCACAGTTAAAATCATAAATACGCGAAAAAAGGCGTCAGTATCTGGCGCAACAGACGGCGTTCGATCCCTCGTCACATCATTTATCCAACCTGCTCTCCAAACTAACAATAAACTTAACCCAATTAAAATAGAGAAGACACCAGGAATTACAAAGGCTGCACGCCAAGTAAAGTAATCAATCATCAATCCAACAAATACTGGTGCTATTGCACTACCTGCATTTCCAAAAACACCATTAATACCAAGTGCCATTCCTTGCTTGTTAGCCCAAGAAACGACCCACGCTATACCTACTGGATGATAAATGGATGCAAACAAACCAATTAGCGTAAGTCCAACAAATAAACGCTCAGGCCCAGTTGCTAGACCTACTACAATTGCTCCCACTCCAATACCAATAAAAAAAATAGCCATCATGCCAATCTGGCTCCACCTATCCCCAAGCCAACCCGCTGGAAGAGCTGCGACACCATACAAAACAAGCCCGAGACCCGAAAACCCTAAAAGCTCCCCATATGGCAATTCAAACACCTTTGGCAAATATAATACAGCAGTTGCATATAGCACCGTGAACATATGCGTGAACCCATGACCTATGTTTGAAAAAAACAGTGCCACTTTAGCCTGTCTGTTCTCAGATGATTTCTCCATTTTTTCTACTACACTCTCATCTTCTTACTTTCCCAATTTAATTTTTTTGTTTTTAATCTTTACAGACGCTTTCTATTTTTGTCGCCTAATTATCATTTAATAAAGAGCTAACCCTCAAGTGGATAATCAACCGGTATCGGCGTTAAGTATTGTTCTACGATAGTGGCCCAAAGGAATAAACACTTATCTACAAATAGACTCAATAATCTCACCCCAATCAATCCGCGATTTTTTGCGTATTCAATCGGGCTAATATACAGAAAAATATTTTGATTGATTAATTGTATTACAACAAAACGTTGAGACGTCGTTTAATTGATAAATTCCACTATGAAATCAATATGAGGCTTGTCAGCATTGTCTCATTACGAGATAATATTTTTCAGGTTATGAATCAAATATTCAATAGCAAGTATTGTTGTAAGCTGAGAGAGTCAAGTTGTAAATTTTAAAGTGTTACAAAACTTGAAAGATCGAATAATGTCCGATAGACGACACGTAGCCACCTTTTGTGCACAATGTAGGTCTCGTTGCGGTTGCAAAGTTCTAGTGCAAAATAAAAGAATCGTAGATATAAAACCACAACCTAGTCATCCGAGTGGTAAAGCGATCTGCCCCAAGGGTAAGGCGATAAAAGAATTAGTTTATCATGAAAACCGGTTGACTTCTCCAATGAGGCGTACGTCGCCTAAGGGTCAAAAATTGCCAACTTGGGAACCTATTTCTTGGGAAGAGGCCATGACTGAATTTGCCCATCAATTGGCACGCATCCGAGATAAACATGGCGCAGAACAAGTTGCTTTTTCAGTCACCACACCGAGTGGGACGCAAATATCAGACTCAATATCCTGGATCGAGAGATTAATTCGCGCGTATGGAAGCCCCAATTCAATTTATAGCACTGAAATATGTAACTGGCATAAAGACATGGCGGCCAAATTTACATATGGTAGCGATATTGGAATTCCTGATTTTTCCAATACAGATTGTGTGTTACTATGGGGCCACAATCCAGCAACCACTTGGTTAGCACGCTCGCTTGAAGTACAAAAAGCTATCCGTCGTGGTGCCAAAATGATTGTGGTTGACCCCCGACCAACACCATTTGCAAAGCGAGCTAATTGCTGGCTTCAAGTTCGCCCGGGAACTGATCAGGTGCTAGCTTTGGGAATTACAAACCTGATGCTTACTTCTGGCCGGTTTGATGTTCCATTTGTTCGACAGTGGACCAACGCAACTTTTCTAGTTCGCGATGACACGGGAGCATTTTTGCGTCAAAGTGATGTAGAAAAAGACGGTTGCAAAGAAATAATTATGGCCGCGGGACCGAGAGGTCAAGAACTACTCAAATACAATATTAAGCATGGACAATGGCAAAGTAATCACGCTATTGCTTGTCTAATGGATTCCCGCCCAATCAAACTGGGCACTAAAAAAGTTATATGCAAGACTGCCTTACAGGTTTTGGCTGAGGCTGCCGCAGAGTATCCCGCTCCACGAGTCGCTGAAATAACAGGTGTCTCAACAAAGCAATTAGAAATGGCCGCGGATATTCTGGCGGAAAGCGACTCTACTGCATATTATGCATGGAATGGTGTTGGTCAAAGTGTTACAGCGACACAAACGGATCGAGCAATTTCAATATTGTATAGCCTAACCGGAAGCTATGGAAAGGTTGGTGGCAATGTCCCCGGCGCTGCGGCACGTTTTAACGATATTTCTGGACATGATCTACTGAGCAAAACCCAGCGTCGCAAAGCTCTCGGTCTCAAAAAGCGTCCCATTGGTCCTGGCTTGTTCGGCTGGGTAACTGCGCGCGACGTCTACGACGCAGTTTTGTTAAAAGAGCCTTACCCAATAAGAGCATTAGTATCTTTTGGTGGGAACCTTTTAGCGGCACAGCCGGACCCTGAAAAAGCTAAGAGGGCATTCGCTAAACTCGACTTTCATGTTCATGTGGATTTTTTCTTAAATGCAACAGCAGAGTACGCTGACATTGTTCTGCCTGCTGCAACCTCATGGGAACGTGAAGGCCTCAGAACCGGCTTTGATGTCAGTCTTCAAGGAATGCGAAAAGTTCAACTAAAGCCTGCTGTCATTGCACCAATCGGTAATACGCGCAGCGATACAGATATTGTTCTAGACCTAGCAAAGCGTCTGGGGTTGTCTGATGTGATGTTTAACTGCAACGCTGATTTAGGGTATGCTCACATACTCGCCCCTTCAGGTGTGACTCTAAAAGAACTAAAGGCTCACCCAGAAGGCATTATACTGCCAGGGAGCGTCCAACTGTCTGCCTATCGTGAAAGCGGTTTTGCGACCCCTACAAAACGTTTGGAAATTTACTCCGAACATTTGATGCAGAATGGTTATACTCCAGTTCCATCGCTTAAAAAAATAGCCTGGCTCAACAATGAGGAGGCGACCTACCCTTTACTGCTAAGCTCCGCTAAGACTTTGGCCTACTGTCATTCTCAGGGACGAAATATCGCGTCATTACGACGGATCACTCCAGACCCAATACTAGAAATATCTTTAAAACTGGCAGAAAATAGAGATATTAAGCCTGGCGATTGGGTAGAGGTCTCGACACAGGTTGGCAGTTTCATTGCCCGAGCAAAACTATCAAAAGAAATCACAGCAGACTCAGTTTTCGCGCAACATGGCTGGACTGTTAGCAGTGCAAATGATACACCTAACCATTTAGATGATCCGTTGGCAACCAACATAAACCAAACGATCGAAACAAAGCACTCCGATCCAATTAGTGGCTCAATTCCCTTGCGCTCCTCATGGTGTAATATTCGTAAAGTCTAATAGTTAAAAAGTACCTTCACATGATAAGGAGCAATCCTCATAATGTAACGAAAAGAAGACCCCAATTCATCAACGCTCTTACAAGACTTCAATAAAAGAACAACCTAATTTATTAGAAAATTTACTTTCAAAAGAAATTTGTTACCTTTTTTCGATACACCTTGTATTTTTTTGCAAATTCTTTAGTTGTTTTCAGATTGCTTACCGCAACTACAATACTGAAAATTTTTTATCCTATAAAAACTATCAATGATTTTTTCAACTAATATATAAATTTATTTCAATATATCTTTTATTACTACAAGAATGACCTCGACCATTAAAAGTTTTAGTTAGTCTAATGTTTAGCTTCGCACCAGAGAAATCAATATTTTTTGGAAAACCATTTTTTTATGGCTGGACCGTTCTATTTCTTGTTTGTTGCGTTGGGTTTGTGCGTGCCGCACCGGCTGTGGCGACACTCTCGATATTTGTTACTCCAATGATTGACAGCTTTGGTTGGTCTCGACTTAGTATGTCTGGTGCTGTTTCATTAGGAGGGGTTTTAGCTGCTCTAACCTCACCAATTATTGGATCCTTAATGGACCGTCATGGGCCAAGAGTCATTTTGATCAGCGCCGTCACCTTAACAGGACTTTCCTGCATATCTCTATCGTTCATTAATAATCTTTTTTTCTTTTATTTGGCTTTTTGTATAGCACGGATGAATTTTGCAGGCCCATTTGACCTTGGCATATATGGAGCAATCAATAATTGGTTTGTGCGACGAAGACTATTTGCAACATCGATTGCTAATTTAAGCCAAACCTTAGGTTTGGCCCTTATTCCCCTGATTGCAAGCACCGCTATTTTGTGGGGCTCGTGGAGAACTGGGTGGATAATTATTGGATTATTGGTATATTGTGTAGGTCTAATTCCAGCCTTTTTACTGCGCATCCCGCGCCCTGAGTCAATTGGGCTTTTGCCAGATGGAATAATAAGAAACACATCAGAGAGTTCAACCACCAAAAAAGTTGAGACAGAAAATTTTGAACCCGAATTTTCTCGTTCAGATGCTCTGCGAACAAAAACATTTTGGCTACTCTCTTTATTTACGTTGCTAGTATTTCCAGTCCAAGCTGGTGTAAGTCTTCATCAGGCCCCCCATCTTTTACAGCAAGGACTTTCCGCGTCGGAAGCGGCAATAATTGTAAGCTTATTTTCAACCTCAGCTGCTTGCATGACACTCTTAACAGGTGTATTTGGCAAAAAAATCTCTATATCATTTTTTTTATTTCTGAGTGGAGTTGCGATGAGTGTAAGCACGTTCTTAATGCTTTCAATTAATTCCCTATGGGATGGGCTTACCTCAGGAATTATATTTGGTGCTTCGTTGGGTGCCATCTTGACCCTCTTACCATTAGCTTGGGCTGACTTTTTTGGCCGTAAAAACTACGGGGCAATAAGAGGAATAGCCTTAACTATTCAAGTGGTCTCTCAAGCGTTAGGACCTGTGATCTCTGGTTTAATGTGGGATTTAGACGGCAACTATTTCGGGGCTCTAAAAGTTTATACCGCATTTGCATTTTTTGCGTCTGGTCTAGTATTATTTGCTCATCCTCCAAAACGTCTCTATCGCGAGAAAAAGATACTTTAACCTCCCTATCTATAGTAAGTTATCATTAAAAAACATGAGATATCAATCAACAAACCTTGGAAAAAAGATGTTAATACAAAAGATCGTGGCAACAGGTTTTTAGATAAATTGTGTCAGAAAAAAATCAATTTTAGACTTCGAATATTTGATTTTTATGATATAGCACTAGTATTTATGCCGTTAAAAAAAATTTAAAAACAAAAGCTTTACGAATTTAACAATAAAATTAGTCCAAGCTATTATTAAGGAGAGAATAGAAATATGAAAGCAATTGGGATCATGAAACATGGTGGGCCAGAAGCTCTCAAAATTCTTGACGTGCCAGAGGTTAACGCTAGAAAAAATGAAATCAGGATTGAAAATTTTGCTTCTGGGGTCAACCCAACTGACATAATCTTAAGAGATGGAAGAAAAGCAGAATTACAAAAAAAATACCCTCCTCCATATGTTCCAGGAATGGATTTAGCTGGTGTAGTCGACCAGGTTGGTGATGAAGTTTCAACAGGCATCAAAGTTGGTGACAAGGTAATGGCCATGGTTATCCCGTGCGCTACCCACGGGGCCTACAGAGAACAAATAGTATTAGATCAACGCGCAGTTGTTAAAATCCCTGAAAATTCATCGTTAATAGAGTCCTGCACACTACCTATGAATAGTTTAACAGCAAGACAATCCCTTGACTTGCTCGGATTAAAACCGGGACAAACTTTAGCTGTAACAGGGGGGGCCGGAGCTTATGGTGGCTATCTTATTCAACTAGCAAAGAAAGAAAAATTAATTGTTATCGCCGATTCGTTAAAAAATGATGAGAAATTGATAACTTCACTGGGCGCAGATATCATCGTATCAAGAGGAGGTAATTACGTAGAAAAAATTAGAGAACATTTTCCTAATGGTGTTGATGGTTTGGCTGATGGTGCATTATTAAATGAGAAAGCGATCGATGCGGTTAAGGACGGTGGTGTTTTTACTGCGATTAGAGGGTTCAAAGGTGTTCCTCAAAGAAATATAAAATTCACAACGACATGGGTTTTTTCTTATGACTGTGAATATGAAAAATTGAATAAACTTAAACAGCAGGTTGAAAAAGGTGAATTGACCCTCCGAGTAGCGGATACAGTTTCGCCGGAAAATGCACCTGATGCTCATCGCAGATTAGAAGCAGGTGGAACACGAGGTAGAATAGTGATTGCCTGGAAGTAAATATATTCTCTATTACTCCGGAAGGTTTTTTACGCAACGAAAACCTATATATATAACAGCCATGTCACGAGGTTTTGTTGTTTGGTTATCAGACCTCATCTTTGACGGTCCATACCACCAGGATCCTCCTCGCGTTCCTTTATAGCGGGCCGCTCCATTCTCAGTCCATTCCCACACATTGGCTCCCATATCATATAATCCATTGACTCCCTGTCGCGTAATACCAGTTAACGCATGTCCGCGCCCCCGATATAATTTGGCACCATGATCAATAACCTTAGTTTTGCCGCACTCATTGAGGCAGTTCGCCCCATACGGTGATACGCCAGTTGGGAAAGGGTACGTGTTTCCCTTCACGAAAGGAAACGGAGGCGCCGTGCGAAATTCTGTATAAGCTGCTTTTTCCCATTCATTATCCCTTGGAAGCCTCTTATTGCGCCACTCACAAAATGCCTTGGCATCATCAAACGTAACATGCACAGCAGGTTCATTTTCTTGTGCGGGGGTGCCATAGGGAGAATGCCATACCCACCCAGCAACTTGCTCCCAACCCAAACCATAAACTAATCCTCCACCACTTTTCTCTGCCCCCGTAATATGTCCAGTTGAATTTACAAATTCTCGAAATTGACCAACTGTCACTTCAGTCTGGTCTATAAGAAAGTCATCTACAATTTGCATCTTACTAAAAGCTGTCGACGCTAAAAATATCAGAAAGGTTGCCATTACCAGAATCTTAATTCTTAAACTTCCGATACAAAGTAACATTGTAATTTTTCTTACAAAAGATTGACCCCAATATAACAGAATAAAACGCTTCATTTTTTTTAATTTATTTGCCACACTATTTATATGAACATTTAATAATATTTACGCTAAAGATTTTCTCATGGCTACAAAAAAAATTGGCGCGATACCTGCAACTTTAGTTAACGATTTTACTCGCGATGGCTTTGTCTGCCCGATCACGGTTATTTCTGAAAAAGACGCAAAAGACTACCGCAGACAACTCGAGGAGGCTGAGGCTGTATTCGGGTTGCGCGATGAATTTCGTCGCGGTTTACGCAGGTATCCAAACTTACTCTTACCATTTGTCGATGAAATCACACGAAGGCGAGAAATCACAAATATCATTGCAGAACTTTTAGGGCCAAACCTTTTGGTGCTCGATGTCCCGTTTTTTATTAAAGAGCCAAGAACTAAAACCTTTGTCTCTTGGCATCAAGATTTACATTACTGGGGTTTAGAGACAGAAGAAGAGGTAACTGCATGGCTTGCATTATCACCCGCAACGATTGCCAGCGGTTGCATGCGCTTTCTCTCAGGCTCTCACTATCAACGGGCTAACCACCATGATACATTTGATACCGATAATTTATTGACTCGTGGTCAAGAGTTGCTAGTCGACATTGATGAGCGCAATGCAACTGAGGCCGAACTCTCAATAGGGCAGATGTCAATTCATCACGGTCGTGTTTTTCATGCGTCTCATCCTAATAATACTGACGAACGTCGTATCGGAATTGCCATTCGCTATATCCCTACTCACGCACGTCAAATTCCAGGAAGCGACATGGCAGCAATGTTAGTGCGTGGCGAGGACCGACACGGAAATTTCCGTCTCTGCCAACGTCCATCTGGCGTTATGAAAGAAAAAGATATCCAATTCTGGTCTGATGTTGCTGGAGCAAGAAATAAAGTAATGATGGATCGTTAGCTTTTATCTCTCTCCTATCCACGCGTTAACTAAAGGACATTTGTTACCCTGTCGTATCATTAACCGATATCTTACTCCATACACTAGCAAGCCAAGGTTGTTTCTCTCGCGGCAAGCCGTCTGGACGGTAATAATGTTTAATTTCAATGAAACCTGCCTTACTCATATATTGTGCCCATACTGTGAAATCATGAAAGACACAATATCGCCCCCCTTGCCAGCCCTCCTGATTATTACCACGAGGATTAGACGAAAAGAAAACTCCCCCCGGTTTCATTGCGCAAGCTAACGTTTTTAGCACACTTGGCAATGAATTGCTAGGGACGTGAAACAATGAAGCGTTTGCAAATACACCGTGAAATTTACAGTTTGGCAATCGCATCTTCATAAAATCTTGTTTCAACACCTTACATCGAGTGAGTTTCTGGGCGTGTTCGACAAAAGAGTGTGAAGCGTCTAATCCTATGGCTTCATGCCCAAGGGAATTAAAGTATGCAAGATCACGCCCTGGCCCGCAACCAACATCGAGAATGGTGTACGGCATCTTTACTCCACTATTAGCAATAGAACTTAGAAAGGCGTCATAGTTCTGCTTCACATTATGGTTCTTAGTTCCTAGCCAATAATCGTAAGCCGATTGATTGTAGTGCGCCACTGTGCGTTTAGTCGCTTCTTCAATATCCATGTGTCACCATTTCATCATCCAAATTTGTTCGTAGATAAATTTTATATATTTATTTTTATTTATTGTGATAGACTGTTTTCAAATGATCCAAAGAATA
>MDTB01238825.1_pt1 | contig 21421 bp, 40 predicted proteins | sample 811161 | NCBI WGS metagenome assembly MDTB01 (sample SAMN05326650, study PRJNA326480) | marine metagenome | isolation source: seawater | place: Mediterranean Sea | collected 2009
CGTCCGAGCTTCACGGTTCGGGCATTGTGTGAGTTCATTCTCTCCCGCGCACACGATAAGGTGGGGCGGGATTTCACCGATGGTTCACCGACAATGAGCCGTCGTATTGGAGGGTAAAACCTATGAAGTTTGTCAATCTCACCCCACATCAAATAACCGTGATCGCGGGGGCGATCACACACGTGATCAACCCAGACGGACGCGTTGCTCGCGTGAAAACCTCGGTGATCGAGGAACAGTCTCTAAACGGACTACCTGTCCGGTCCATCGAGACTGGGCAGGTGGAGGGGCTACCCGCTCCTGAAAACGATACGGTTTACATCGTATCGGGGATGGTCTTGGCGGCTATCCCGCTTACGATACGTCCACACATCGCGGGACGTCGGGACGTGGTGGCTCCCGGTGAGCTAGTCCGCGATGACGCCGGACGGCCTATCGGATGCAAGGGCTTCACGTCGAAGCCAGGGGGTGTGAGAGTTCCCGAGGACCTATGCAAGTCCTGTGGACAGGAACGCCACGTAAGTGGGGACGCGGGCTACTGTGGTCCGTGCTTAGGAGAATAAAACATGGAGTCAATCATCGCAATCATCCTTCGAGAGTGGCAAACTATTGGAGTGTTGTCCGGTCTAGGAACGGGCAACTTGGAAATGAATATCTCATTCGGGCCGTCTGCTTCCGTGATGATATTCAAATCGAACTTCGAGTCGTGCCAGTGGCATGACGATTTCGTTCACATGCTCCGCGATGCGGGGTTACGTGTAGATGTCCACGCGGAGGCATTCTTCGTGAGTGCTGCATAGTCCCATGACGCGAGGGTATCGCGTCACCCGTAGAGTACTTGAGCTTCGGTTCGAGTGCTGTCCGGGTCAATTTCGATCTCCCAAAACTCGCGAGTCATGTCCGCACTCGTGAAGGATTCACCTAGCGGACTTCCATAGGAGCCAATCGCATGGCTAAAAACAAATCACAATATACACACCCTCGTAAACCCGCCTTCGCACGTAAGCGAGCGATGCAAGACAGCTTCGGTGACTCGACCTTCCGGGTCGCGATGGCTCGAATGGTCCTAGAGGCCGAACGAGAAACCGTGGGCGCAGGCGATAAGGCTCGCGCCATGATGAGCGTGGGCACAGCGCGAGCAATCGTGAATCGGGCTGAGGCTCGATACCTGGGAGGCAAGTAGTAGCATGAAAGGTTTCATCACCTCATCACTGCTTTTCGTCCTTGGATTCACAGTCCCGCTAGGGATTGCGATCCATTGGGCGGATTCAGTGGAGGCTGAGGCTGAGGCTTCGGTCATCCACATGGAACCAATCGTGATCACCATCCCGGTGACACGATATGAATTTGAACCCGAGGTCGTGACAGCAAAGCGACCTCAACACCGATAGGAGGATTGAGAATGAATAAAGCACAAAAGCAAAAGGTAGCGGCCTTAGCAAGTCGCTACGGAGTTGAGGCGGACCAAGTTCACACACTCGTGTTCCCGAGTGGCTGGGTGAGCGCAGCGGTGAAGGGGCTCATCTTTACGATATGCCCCGAAGGAGTATCACACTGATGAGCAACGCTTGTCGAATCCAGTGGCTCTACGAGTTCGAGTGGGGCGGACAAAAGCATCGGTCGAGCGATCAGCAAGAGTTGGAGTGGCGGATTCAAGACAACGGATGGCACGATGCACACATTTATGTGGTGCAAGTGACTACGAAATCTTGCGGGACTTGTAGCGAGTGCCGCTTTGAACTGGATAAATCAATGCCCGTCTACGCGGGCAAGTGATTGGAGGGATAGATAATGTTTTATATCATTCAAGAGAGCTGGCGGCGTTACGGATGGGTCAACGTCCATCACTCGTCCAACCTTGCGGAAGCGAGGGCTGAGCTGGCGAGCTACTTGGTAGAGTATCCGCAGGGCGAGTTCCGAATACTCGAAGGGCACGATGGCGGAGACTACAGGGCAATCGTATGAAAGTCTTAGCAAGTTTCCTTACGCTGACTGAAGCGATGGCATACATCGCGAAGCATAAATTAGATGAGGGTCGCCGGTCAGCGGTGGTCGATCACAACATTAACACAGGCAAGTACGACGTACTTGACCTGAGCTAATTCCATAGGAGGGATGAAACAATGACAACTAAATCAAAACCAGAACAACTAAATGCAATCGTAACTTTCCTGCTCGATAACCGAGCAGAGATCGCGGGTGAGGACATCGAGCGATTGGCCTTGGCCTTTGCTCCCGCCCATCCTCGCTTGCCAACTGCGAGTGAGGCTGAGGCACCTGAGCCTGAGCCTGACCACTCGTGGATGGAGGAGGGTGAGCATGGTGGGGCTGAGTTCCCTGCCGTCGCTGGGACCGAAACCAAAGCAATCTGGAAAGATTGCGGGACACAGGACGTGTGCGAGATTACTCGGGGGCGGCGTAAGGGAGTCATCGAGATCAAATACGATGGCAAGCCAAGTAAGAGTACACTGGCTTTCCTCAAGTCCGTGAAGGTGAAGGGCTCGAATCGTCGAGCGTTCAACTATAACGGTCAGACCCAAGTCTGGTTTGGTGAAGCTGAATACTTCGTCAAGCTCACCGCTCGCTATCAATACGTGGCGGGTGAGAACACGAGCGAGCTGCAAGCCGCACTCGACTCGTAATCAATAACAACTAACAAACGGAGGGATATACAATGAGTAAACAATTCAATGCAGCTAACGTCCACATGCAATTTGTGGCGGCGGATACATTAGTAGAGGATCACGTACTGCAAAGTGCGTGTGACTCAGCGGGGCTAGACTCTCGCTGGCGACGTTCGCCAGTGAAAGCAAGTCGAGCTTTCACCCGAGCGGTGAAGGTAATCGAGTTGCCTGAGCAGCACGAGGTACGCCAAGTAAACATTGGCAAAGAAGAGATTGTCTTCGAGGTCATCGCAGTGAGAGGTGGTGAAGGTGAGCGAGAGAACACGTACACTCACAAGTGTTCGATAGTCTTCGACCGGCTGTCGAATCGAATAAACGTTCCGTATTGCGGAACATACAGCGCCGATGGTCAAGCGATTGAGCGTCGATGTCGTGAGCTATACAAGCGATTCACGTCACACAATGCGACGGACATTCGTGAGCTGGCACTGAAGTTCTTGCGGACGCAAGGCATCAAGGTCATGCCGGGACTGTATTACGTGCCGCCATCGGCATCGAATGACAGGGACTTGGTTGCGCTCAAGGATGTGTTCTCACAACTGAGCACCCGTTATCCTGACTGGGAAATAATCTTCCCTGACATGACCAATGTGGTTGCATGGGCTCGTAAGTCTCTTGAGACTGAGATCGAATCCATCACGAAGGCGCTAGAGTCTATCGACCCTGACAAGGCTCGCGAGTCTACGCTAGGGAATAAGATGGAGGAGTTCAATACCCTCCGAGGTAAGATTGAGCTAGTGGCGTCAACGCTACAGTTCAAGGCTGATGACTTGCAAGACCGCATCACTGATGTGGCGAGCAAGTTCCGCAAGCGTATGCTTGGCGAGCTTGAGTTACCTGAGGCACACAAGCCTGTGGCTCCTGCGCCAGTGATTCCGATTACCTCGGCGCGAGCTGAGGAACAAACGGCACCGAGTGTAGACGACATCATGTCTATGATCGGTGAAGCTGATGATGAAGTCGGCTTCTAATCAATAACAACTAACCCATAGGAGATTCAATCATGACAAATTTAGTACAGGTGCATAACGCACCCCATCGTAGTGCGCTTCAAGGAGTACGCTCTAACCTGAACGGGATGTTCTTGGATAGAGATGAGATTATTACGGGTGTGCTTACCGCACTGCTCGCTCGTGAGCATGTGTTATTGCTAGGCGTCCCTGGGACTGCGAAGTCTGGCTTGGCCCGCGCACTGTGCGAGTCGTTAGCGGCATCGAATTTCTTCCGTGTATTGTTTAGCAAGTTCACGGTGCCCGAGGAAATCCTTGGACCCGTGTCACTCTCTGGCTTACAGCGGGATGAGTATCGTAGAAGTGTGGGAGGATACTTGCCCGAGGCGCATGTAGCTTTCTTGGATGAGATCTACAAAGCTAACTCAGCGATTCTAAATGCACTGCTCACCGCACTCAATGAACGCGAGTTCATGCAGAACGGTGTGCCCACACCGATACCACTACAAACCGCCATCGGTGCATCGAATGAGTTCCCTGAGGATTCATCGCTCGAAGCATTGCATGATCGGTTCATGGTTCGGTACTGGGTGCCTAACCTTCAGAGCGACAGTGACCGAGAGAAATTACTTGCGAGTGACTTCAAGCCATCGACGGGAGCAACGATTACCTTAGATGACTTGACGCTATGTCAAAAGGAAGTCGAGCAAGTTATCGTGCCGACTACGATACGTAAGACGTGCATCGATATCTGGAGGCAGATGGATGACGAGGGCATTACATCAAGTGACCGACGCTGGCGTAAGGCTATGCGACTTCTACAAAGCTACGCATACTTGGAAGGGTGTGACGAGGTTGATGAAGACCATCTCGACATACTCAACGCATGTATGTGGCGCGAGCTAAAGCAACGGGATACGTTGTCGGGAATCATTGCAGCGCAAGCCAATCCATTGACGACGCAAGTCGAAAGAGTCCTGTCGCTAGTGCAGGATAGTATGGATGAGCTTGGACCACTGCCGCCTAAGTTTGACGAGGACGGTCGAACACTGTGGCAAGGTCGAGCAGCAACCGCGTCGAGTCACATCAAGAAGTCTCTGCGAGAGATTGATGAGCTTCAATCGAAGTACGCCAATCGTAAGCAGACTAAAGCTAACGCAGTCAAGGCGCTGCTTGTGCAGATGCACAAGGACATCTCAAGACAACACGCTGAGACATTCACACTATAGGAGGGATAAATAATGACGATGAAAGTAAGCCGCTGGGCTGAATATCAATACGAACGGTTCACGTCTGAGAATGGACGTGACCATGATAGCTGGGTCATAGGAGGAGGTGAGCAGTTCTGCAAAGAAGTCTTCGCTCGCCTGTATGAAGGTGATGGAGAGTTCAACGAGAGTCTAAAGGTTGAGGAAGCATGGGCAGCTAAAGCCCACGCACAACTGAGTGATTCACATTCGTTCAAGCGTATGCAAGAGAGCGCAAGACGTGACCGCTTCGGAGCGGGCGTCACTGCGATTCGACTCACTGAGGAATTACTTCGAGAGCTTGTAGACAAGCAAGGACGAACACCACCCACAGTCAAACTTCAGAAGGTAAGAGATGAAGTCAGTGACCTTATCGACTGGGCGAAGACGCTTGAGGAGGCGGGCGCAACTGAGAAAGCGAAGGAGGTTCGCGAGAAGATTGAGAAGAAGAAAGCTAAGGGCAAGCGACTTGCCGGACGATACAAAGAGTTCGCTGAGTCCATCAAAGACTCGGACATGGTTGACGCTGTGGTCCGAGCTACAGGCAAAGCTAAAGAGTCTATGTCTGAGGCTTCGGACCTAGACAACCTCGCCGGATGGGGTGAGGGTGAAGGCGAGTCAACGACCATTGGAGCTAAGCAAAAGGCTGAGCTTGCCGAGCGTGTTCGCTGCACACCTAAGCTGGCTGAGATTGCTAAGTTAGCGGGTAGGTTGAAGACGATTGCGGCGAGTGCACAACGCATGAAGCCTGCCGAGGGTACGGAGGTTAGTTCAATCAAGTGTGGTGCGGACCTGGGTCGCTTGCTTCCTACCGAGCTAGTGAAGCTGACTGACCCTGCGCTCGCGTTAGACTTCGGCAAGCGATTCACTGAGCGTAGCTTACTTGAGTATGACCTCAAGGATAAGAAGCCAAAGGGTCGCGGGCCGATGGTTATCTGTGTGGATGACTCCGGTTCGATGGAAGGCGAGCGAGAGGTATGGGCTAAGGGCATGACGCTTGCGCTCCTATCTATCGCTCGTAAGCAAAAGCGTGACTGTCAGGTTGTGTACTTCAGCGGCAAGGTATCTCGGACGGATATGTTCGAGTTCGATGCTGACGTAGGTATGGACAAGCTCATCGAGTCTATCTCTCACTTCCGTGGAGGTGGAACGAACTTTCAAGAGCCATTGTCCGAAGCGCACCGAACGATTGAGCGTGACCCCACGTTCAATAAAGCGGACGTGGTGTTCATCACGGACGGTTCGTGCGACACGTCGGATGACTTCAAGTCATGGTGGAAAGCACAACGCAAGCAACTAGGGTTCAGTGTCTTCGGTATTCATGTAGGTGCGCCGGGTGGCGTAGCGACGGGAACACTGAAAGACTTAACAGATAAGACTGTGGGCATCGCGGACGTAGCCAACGACGTGAAGGCACACGAAGTCTTTAGCATCTAAGGAGGGAAGAACAATGAGTTACATTGAGAAAGTATTGGCGCTTAGTACAGAGCACATGCCGAGTGAGTCACCGGACTTCGGAGACTTCCGAGCACTGGAACACGAGCACGGCTACGTGGTCTTCTGCTTCGAGCTTCTAGGCATGGAGGACTTACACATTCCCGCATGGATAGAACCAATAATGAAACAAGCAAACACTGACGAATGTACGCTGATTCTATTCGACGCGGACTGCAACGTCGATCCCGACTTCCCCACGTATGAATGGGGTGAGTCTCAATGAGTATGAACTTACATAACATGGAATCTCTACATGAGATGATTGTCCGAGATAATCGTGCCTATGCGCATGTGATTCTACTCGTAGAGAAGATACTCAACGCCATCGAATCAAATGATATGACTGAGTTGCGTGAGCTTATTGCACACGTGAAGTCTGAGTATCCTGATGAGTGGGATGAAATGGAAACACTAAGCAATGAATGGAGGGATGATAATGAGTAGTAATGTGAAGCACACTGACTACGTCATACAGGACGGGAGTGAGTGCGAGTATAAGCTAACAATGCCAGAGCACGAACGCATCTGGTTGAGGCTAAAGGGTGCTGACATCGGCATCCTATACAATGACGACGGTGTTTCTATTGATGCGTACAAGCATGGGACCGACGACGACGAGCCACAGGATTCGATGAGGCTTCTGTGGAGTGACTATGAAAATAAGGAGGATGAGTAATGAGTGAACCAAAGTATAAACGGTACATCTTTTACATGAACGCGATTGTCTTTGCCAAAGACGATGACCATGCGAAGGAGCTTGCGGAAAAGTTTTCGTACTCCAGCACGCGAGACAACGAAGAGTTTGTAGACATTGTTGACGATGGCGGGCTGAATGTTTACGAAGTGCAGACCAACTTCACTTCAAATATACGTGACTGCAAGGTCATTTACGGAGAGAAATAAATGATTGAGGTGTATGTCTTCGAGGACAAAGACGGGAACCCTGACACGTACACTACTCAGGATGCTCGCAAGGCTAAGGAGTACGCAGAGCAGTGGGAGCTTCTTTGGTGTGTAAACAAGTATGTGTTTTCAGATAGCGAAGTCGTAGAGGACTTTACTGTAAAAGATACTGAGGAGGATGAGTAATGACTAGAATACAATGCCCGAGCGAGGCTTGGGATGACTATTGTGAGCAGGAGGAGCGAAAGCACTTCCCAACTGACAATGAAATGATGGACGAGCTAGATGCTTATGGTCATCTGTCATTCGTCGTAGGCTTTTGCGACGGATGGGAAGAGGATAGAGTCTGTGACTGTCCTACTGTATGGGAGGGCGGCAAGGTCGCAGAGAAACCAGAGATCGTCTTCGATGAGGACAAGGGACCGGCGTGCAAGAAGTGTGGTGGTCGTGAGTATCGTGGTGATTGGCTGGCGTGCTTCGACTATCGTGTCTACACCGACCCCGACTGCGTGACCAAGCTCGCGTACCATGTCGTAGTGAACAGCGACAGTGGTGGGTTCATTGACACGCTTGAGACTGGGTGCATTACATTCAATCCACTTAAGCCTGATGATATGATGAAAGCACTCAAGCAAATTCCTTATGACCTGCCCGACTATTGGACAGGCATCGGGATGGGGCACGGCACTGTCTGGCTTGAGGCCGAGGTCAAAGACGCGAACAAGTGTCAGGAGAAATGGAAAGCAGCACTAAAGAAAGACCTTGAATTTCACCTGCCCTATCTCTGGGCCGGTTACATTCGTAACCACTAACCACTAACCACTAACCACTAACACCATAGGAGAACAATCAATGAGAAGTAAGCGAGCTGCGCCAGCTAACGGCGTCGTATTATATAAAGGACCGTCCGCACTGGACGGCAAACCAATCGTGGCAATCGCTACATGCTTGGTCAATCCATCTAAGAACGATAAGACTGGCCCAATGGCTCAGCTTATTATTATGCGAGAGGATATTCATCCTGTCGAGGCAACCAAAACAGGAGAGGACGAATCGATCTGCGGGACATGTCCTGCGCGTAAGGCGAACGATAATTGGTGCTACGTGTTGGTGGGCAAGCCAATCTCTCAGGTGTATCGCGCATATAAGAATGGAAGATATGCTGAGGGCTCTACGGATGACATCCTCAAGTCACGGTGGTCGTTTCGTCATGGCACCTACGGTAATCCTTCTGCGATTCCCTTTGAGGTGAACGAGGAAATCTTTACGACGCTCGAAGCTGCACGTAAGTCATGGACTGCTTACGAGCATGAGTGGCGTACATGTGACCAGCGATTGTCACAGTATTCGATGGCTTCATGTGAGACTATCGAGGATGCGCAAGAAGCAATAAGTATGGGATGGCGTCCGTACTTGTCTTGTCTTCCTGAAGAAGTTGAACTCGCTAAGGAGTTAGGATTATTACAATGTCCGTATCGTTTGCATGACGCAAGCACTCCACAGTGTAGCGATTGCAATATGTGTAGTGGCAATGCGAGCAAAGTATCAGCAGGGATTGTCGCACCTGTTCATGGTGCGAACTATAAGGTAAACAATTATGTCGAGATGCGTGAGCGAGCGAGCTTGCGTGTCGTCCAATAGGAGGGATGAAAAATGACAGTAGCAAAAAGAAAACCAAGAAAGTTACGTAGAAAGAAACATTACAGTGAAGAAGAATACGCTGATGCAGCGCAGGCAATTCAGGATCTTATCCAGCACATTGTCTATGTACTGCCCGTGCTACACGATGAAGATCGAGACATGGGATATACAGTATTGCTTCGACGCAAGCGGCGCATGTATCGCAACGCAACTAAGACTGTAGAGAGGCAAGCGGAGAGGATTGCAGGTCTTGAAGAAGACACCGCGCACCTTCGTGAGCTGTTAGCAAAGCAGGAGGAAAGCTCTCGGGCACATTACATACCCATCATTGAAACCTTACAAGATCTAAGTGATAAGGGTCAGACCACAGTGATTGGGTTGTGCGAGGAGAATGATAAGCTCTCTGCAAGTAAGTCTAAGGCAGAGAAGACTCTGGCTAAGATTGCCAAGCTGACTCAGCCGTTAGTTCAGCCTGAGCTTGATGAGTACAAGGCGCGAGCAAAGGATGCCGAGGAGCGATTAGATAAATTGTTACAAGCGTTTCGGCGGGATTCAATGAGTCTCGTCAAGGGAGAGAGTGAAGATGCGTAAAGATACAACGAGCTTTGGGACACCTTGTCTCATAGGGGATGAGAAAGAAATGATTGACTACATCAAACTAACAAGTGCGCAGCGTGACGAGTTGCAGAACGCAATGAAGAAAGTCATGAAGTGTCGGAGTAATGACCGGCCAGACTTAGACACTGTAGAGATTCGTGTTGCTCACTTCGGAGGCAAAAGAGAGAAGTGTCTGTTCGTGACCGCTACGGATGGGCATCGGCTAGGGATCATTGAGGTGATGCACGATGAAGTGTTCGAGCTTCAGCGTAACTTCTGTGTAAACATTGACTGTGGAGGTGTGCAGAAACTAACTAAGAAAGAACGGGAGATGCTTGAGTCTAAGGGCTTAGAGATCCCCGATGATAGGACAGATGCCGAGAAGGTACTCGAAGCAAAGGAGGTGTACATGTCTATCAAAGATGATTCGGTTCTCGCTGACGGAGAAGTGATACATAGTAACGGTAGCTTCCCAGACTGGAGACAGGTTGTTCCTCGTGACCACGCTCAGTGGTTCGCGGGGGAGAAGAAGGAGCTAGCAAAGATTGCTTTGCAGATAGAGAAACGAGTCAAGGGCATCAATAAAGATCGCAGAGCTGCACGTAAGGCTAAGATTGATGGTTGGAAAGCTCAGATGGAAGGTGAGACTGATGAGGAGAAGCTCAAAAGATTGCGTAGTAACATCCAGAACTGTACGCGGCCTATCATCGAGAGGTCTGCCATGAGTCTTCAGGTGCTTGTAAGCAGTGGGATGTTAGAAGTGGGTACGGTCGAAGACCAACTACACATGGAAGCTGCGTCAGGGCCTAATGCGGTTCGGCTACTGCGAACGTTCTCTAGTGGCATAAATCTTAGTCTTGATGTGAAGATTGGATTGAATGCTACGTACGTGAAAGAAGCGATGCGAGTTATGTATACAGACAACCTGATGATTGAAATAGATAAACCATTAGATCCCGTAGTATTTACGGACGGCAAAGCGAAGGTCATCGTGATGCCAATCAGATTATAGGAGGAATCAAGATGGAAGATAGAGAGGTAGAGCGGGAGAAGATTCTTTCTCGCCTAATTGATCTAGTGGACGCATCCGATAGGCCGCTAAAAGCAGTCTTACGGGCACACACTGCTCTTATTGAAAAGGCAATTATGATTAGAGCGTTAGATAACTCTAGCTGGAATGTCACTAAGGCAGCTCATAGCCTAAAGACTTCACGCAAGAACTTACAAAACAAGATAAAAAGTCTGGGATTAGGGACAAATAATGGAAGATAGAGAGATAAAAGGGATGATTGGTCTAGGTCAGTTGTTCCCATTAGGGACTGTGGTTACTACGCCAGCGTTTATGTACGAGGCTGAAGCAGCCTTAGGTGAGAGAGGAGATCAAACAACCACACTAGAGTCAGAGGTTCTCAAAGCATTGAAGCGCCATGTCTGTGGTGATTGGGGTGAGCTAGATGAAGAAGACCGACTTACTAATAACGATGCGCTGCGTGAAGGGGAGCGTTTGATTTCTGCGTATAGCATCAAGGGTGTGTCGCCAGACCACGACGTGAAGTTCTGGGTAATTACTGAATGGGATCGCTCAGTAACTACCGTCCTTCTTCCCTCGGACTACTAATGAAATACATGCCCGTAAGTAAGATGACGTTCGAGCAACTGATGGAAAGAATTGAAGAGATGTATAAGACATACCTCTCGTGGGAGGCAAACGCAGACTATGAATTTATACCTTGTTGGAAGGAAGGAGACGATAGCGAACGACCCTTTATAGATTATGCCTCTGATGTATTAGTAGGAGCAAATGTGTTCTACCATGAGATGCCATACCACAGGACGCAAGCTAAAGAGATTGCGCAAAGGATACGTGAGATTCGCGGACGCATCGACAATGAAGATGCAGAGAAGATAATAAATAAACAATGGCCCGACCCTTGTATCCTTGATGAGTGGATGGCTGAGGTATGGGAAGAGATAGCTTCAGACGCTGATTGGGAAGATACCAAACGCTCATTGATGTACTGCTAGCGACTGTCCGACGTTGCTTGACACCGTATTGCTGGCACTGTATTGCTGGCAATATGCGCGACGATTATGAAATCAAACAAAAGGTGGCGGAAGTTGAGGAGAACCTCGAAGTTCTTCTTACGTACCTGCACTCAAGAACTAAACAACGGGACTGGCACGGTGTCGAAGATGCCGCCAGCGATATTAGAGACAATGAATCAGCCCTAACCGTACTGCGGTGGGTATTAGAGGAGAGTAGTGATGAGTAAAGTAAAAGGTAAGATGACTTGTGTGTTGGATAAAGAGTTCTTAGATGATGTGAAGCGCTGTGTAGTATGGGCACAGCTGCATGGAGAAGAGGTGTCGCTCACAAAGGCTTGTGCGGCAGGGCTGGAGCATTGGTGCAAAGGAGTGAAAGATAAACATGGAGAACCACAAGGACACTTGAAGCTCTCGAAAGGAGGACCACTAAAGATTTGAAAGGAGATAGTATTATGAATGAGTCAAAGGCTTCCATCACCCGAGCGTTGTTACGCAAAGGATGGAACGTGTTGGGTGGACCACCTACTGAATGGGACGGAGTTGCAGTGAAGGACGATGTAATTGTTGTCGTAGACGTAGACAGTCATTCACCTGTAGCCCGTCGTGCAGGTAAGGGTGTTAGCTATCCAGCTATCGAGACCTACGGGAAATGCAGTGACTGTAATGGTTGTGGTCAGGTGACTGAGACGTTGCAATCAATTATAGTAGAAGTAGATGATGAAGAGTTTCTTCTTCAAGAGGGGAAAGAAGTAGGGGATATATGCATGACCTGTAAGGGTGGTGGATATACTTGGGAGTCTAGACGTAAGATTGTTGCAGAGCCTTGGCCAATGTTCAAACCTAATCCCGGTAGAACTAAATGGCATCTCGAACGTGATGGAGAGATATTCGCCAGCGGCGGAGGACTCGCTCGCCATCGAGATGTCGTAAGGAAGATTGACAACGCGCTGCAAGGTGACAGCTAATAAAGGAGTAGAGATGACAGTTTGTAATTGCGAATGCTGCAAGTGTGAGAAAGAATGCTGCAACTAAATGTCGAAGCAGCCAAGAGTAACGTGTCCTAAATGCCAACGAGAGATCGCAGTCTACCCTTCACAGGGTGGGTTGCGATTCAATAAACATAAACACAATGGAACATTCTGCTCAGGCTCTAAGCTATGGGTATGGAGGGATGATGACAGAAAGAAAGTCAGTGGATACAGTCGTGTCCGTGCTCAAGAACAAGAAGAAAAGACTCAGTGTAACTTCCGTCAAGCAGGTAATCGCTAAGGCGTTAGGCTTGCAACCAAAGCCGCAACCTAAATCTATTGAGCCATCGAGGGCTGTCCTTGATGCTCCCCTAGCTGAAGTTTATGAGGAGGAGGGACTATAATGATTCAAACAGATCCCATCAAGCGAGCGAACAAGAGCGCACGTTCTTCAGGAGCGGTGGGTCGATTCCCGCTGTGCTATCGCGCACTGCGAGATATTATGCTGGATGGTACAGACGCTGAAGTACTAGACTTCGGCGCAGGTCCCGCAGCTGCGCACACTAAATCACTTAGGGAGGACGGCTATCAAGTTACCGCATATGACTTTGGAGATAACATAACAGATGAGATTGATACGGATGCACTCGCACGTTCTTATGAAGTCGTGGTGGCTTCTAATGTTCTCAATGTTCAAGAGCCCGAGTTGCTTCCTGTAACTCTCGACCAGTTGTATGATGCAGTGAAGCCAGCAGGTTGTCTCATTTGGAACTACCCAACGTCGCCTCGCTACAGCGAGCTGACGACAAGAGAGATGTTGCAGAAGGTAATGTCCTTAGGGTTTATCTCTGCAACACTTATTGCGGGGACTCGTAGTGCGCCTGTGTATCTGTGTTGGAAGATCTAATAAAGCCGCGCCAGGGTGCTGACCTGGCTAGTGGGTGCCGTGTTACCCATGATGGAAGCGTGTAGCGACGTATTAAAAACACCTTAGCCTGAGTTAGGCCAGTGACGGTGGGCACTGTAGCGGGGCGAGTGAAGTTGGAGGTCGATAAGGTAGTCAGGATAAGACTGCTGACCAGTGAAGCCACTCCCCGCCCCACTTTTTTCTTCTGTCATTCCTGGCAGTTAGAATTTTGTTGAAATAAATTGTCAGATCTCAGGCTTGAGATCGACTTATAGGTACAAGGCAACGGCGAGCACAGTCGTGACCTTGTGGTTTGTCTCTGTATGTTTCATGTGCCTAGCAGGGTGGGATGCCCTGCAATCCTATGGAGGGAACAGTAGTGAACAATAAACAGAAGCGATACCGCATAAGGTATAGGCAAACATTTGAGGCTGTCTGTTATGTGGCAGCACCGAGCAGAGAGGTGGCAGTCAAGTGTGTGGAGAAGGGAATCAATTTCGATCTCTTTCATAAGGACACAGATGAAGAAGGAACAACTGACAAGCTATGGAGACGTGCGAGGGCTGAAGGACCCCTCGTCACGCAGGTGCCCTCGACTGGCGGCGATGTGCTTTTCTCTGATGAGCATGGAAATATACTAGGACGAAGGCAGGAGTGTAGAGCCTCAAACATACCAGAACATCTCATCGAAGATTACTCAGAGACAGTACGATGGAAGCCGGTAGCCTATGAGTACGCCGAACGAAGAAAGCAACGAGACGAACTTCCTACACTCAACCCCTTAGCGATTAGTGCGTTTAGGCGCAACGGATTCAGAACCATTGAAGAACTCGCAGCGAAGTCTGAGGCTGAGCTTCTGCGCCTACGGTTCGTGGGAAGGAAAGCAGTCAAAGAGCTGGTCGCGATTATGGATACGCTAGGCTACGAGTTTGGTAACGACATAGACGAGAAGGAAAGAGTACCTGGTGGAGATATGGACCGCTACCTAAAGGAGGAGTATCTCTCCGTGCGAACAATCACTTGTCTCGCGAAGGCAGACATTAAGTATGTCAGTGACCTTACCGTACAGACCGAAGAAGAACTGCTTAGCCTTAAGAACTTCGGACATAAATCATTACGAGAAGTAAAAGAATACCTTGCAGAGATGAACCTAAGTCTCGGCATGAAACTAGGAGAAAACAGTGAGTACTAAATATATTGAAGACAGAATCAACATGGTGGCGAGTCATCTGGAACACATAGACAGTGTACGGAGGGATGTCTCTAGTCTTATACGCCCTGAGAAGTATGAGGAGGTCCGGGTCTACATAGAGATATTCCTTCTCGACAACTTACCACTAGACGTGAAGCGGAAGTACGTTGAGTTGCAAGAGATGGGCGAGTCATTATGTGACAAGTATCCATGGGCGGCACGACACACTGAGCTGTGGGATACTTTCGTTCGGCCCCCAGAGTATGATTGGAATGATGCCCTGGTTGAAGCGCATAAGCGAGTGTACTTCAAGTCACGGGTAGCGCCTTACCCAAGCCGTACTGAGCGTGGGTTACAGCAGATGACTAAGCGTGGAGCTATGCCGAGTCAGCCCGAGCTTACGCAGAGGATGATTGAGCTGAGCCATGAAGCATTGACTCGCTCCTTTGCTTACGTCCCAGAGAATACACCTCTTACCGAGTTCGAGTCATTGCCTGATGCAGCAGGTGAGATGCTTGAGTGGCATAAGGAGCTGGAAGAAACAGCTAAGACTTCTCTCGCGTACTTGCGAGAGGCAGATAATGTATTGGCCATGTCCGTAGCCTTATACCAGTGCTTCAATCAGCCGGTAGAGTCTACGCTTATGGCGCAGTGTATTGTTCTGGGTCAGCGGGTGCGTCGAGGGTTAGGATCTCATGCGTTAGATACTGCAATAGGGATAGGTCACTCCATTGTATATGATGAAGGACTCAATGATGAACGCGGTCGGTATCTATGGGTGCCCTTCTTAGAGGAGCCCGAGGCTGACGTGCCGAGCGCTATCCCAGAATTATATGCTGAACTGCATCAATTCTGATAACATGCATATGTGAGACGCAAGAGAGGAAAGTCTAAGTTCGGGGGCGAGGGTCAAGAGCATCCTCGTGCCCGCACTAAGCGGGCGCAACTAAGACTACGTGTCATCGCTGCGGCACGTAAGCTCATTGCAGGAGACACTGATGCTCAAGTCCAGCTACAGTTAGCACTCACTGAGCTAGATAACCACGAGAAGAAACATGGCGAATGGTAATGACGACAAAGAGATTACAGAGATCGCGCTAGCAATTATGTTGCTCGAAGAAGAACTCCTAGTTGAAATGGATGAAGCACTCAAGACCGCAGGCTTGTGGAGAGATGATCGTAAGGAGTCTGTTAGGGCGCTTATTAGATTAGTATTAGGTGCTAAGGATAAACGATAGTATACTAGGGCGCTCACCATTTTCACATGACCTAATCATTTCTACACATACTAAGTGGTGAAAGACCTAGTACCTCTTTACCTAATGATAGTAGATACTTATTCTCCCGTGCCTATGATTGCAACACTTTCTACCCTTTTCACACGTGATTTGAAGAGAATAATTTACGACTCCTTTTACAGACAGCAGGGTATACCTGAGGTGGGTGAGGAGCCCAATTAATATACCCCTTAATGTACATGTGAAAATAGTGAAAATGGTTGCAATCTCTATCCTATCTATCTATCTATCTATAGATACACAACTTTCCGATACTAGGTCTTTCACAGGTCTTAGTAAAAGAAATGGTTGCAATGACTTTGAGCCGGTTGACGACCTAGTTAGTTAGTAGTAAGTAACCTTTATGAAAACAACTAAAGATAGAGTGGTGACTGCTTCCATAGGATTGAAGTTATCTACGATAGAAATAATAGAACTACGTGCGGCAGAGAAGGGCATGACCTTTTCTTCAGCGGGTCGCCAGCTAATTGAGCAAGCCTTGTCGGATGAGGCGGAACTTGTTGAGCCTCCTACAGACCGTACACCGACTCAGCCTAGCCCTCTAGCCATCTTGGAGAAGACTGATGCCCCGATCTAGTACTGTCACAGTTACGCTACCAGACGGGCTTATGGACGCCATGGAGCGACGTGCTAGACAGACTGGCTGGGGTGTTGGCGCAGAGATAAAGGAAACAGTAAAGGATTATCTGGAAAGTCCTCGTGGTGAGGACGCAGAGAATGAGCTGCATAGGCTCGACCTTCTTAGGGGAGTCAAGGCGAAGAGCGCACGAAAGCAGTGGCGTGAGGATGTGGAATGCGAAAAGGCTGCTCCGTATCAGACATCAACGATAGTCGTCTCGTTCCCTAGGGCTACAATGAAGTCTCTAGAGGAAAAGAAATACGGCAGGCGAGGTGGTACACTTGCAGGTGAAGTCAGGATTGCTCTCCGTGCAGCACTGAACTGGAAGGATGATGAGGACAACTGAGCGCTGGAAGAAACGTCAAAGAAGTAAACGGCACGGTCGAATAACTTATCAGCACAGGGCGTGGCGCATCTATGAGCGTGCGAAAAGGAAGGAAGTAGAAATTATCCTCGGCCAACTTCAGGAATATCCTAAGGGCAAGGTTGTGGTCTACGACTTAGGTGAACCCTCTGCGATATCGATACTGCTTGCTACTCTAGAAGAGGTGTTCATCAATGGAGTCTCCCGGTACGATAGTCACGAAGCTATTGTTCTGGGTGCTGCGGTCGTCTTCGGCTTAGTGGTAGGTCTCGGTCTCGGACTGCTTGCTTGACACCCCTTCCCTGTGTGTGTTGTCATGACAGAAGTCATGGAAGATATCTCACGTAGTGAACCTGTCCGTCGTTTCGCTTCCCTTGTCCGTAAGGCGCGAGAGCGTCGGGAGTTCTCTCAAGCTGTCGTCGCGCAGCTACTCAAGGTTGAGCCGGATGTCATCAAAAGATTAGAGTCCGGTCGCAGCACTCCCAATTTAGACCTAGTTGCTGACCTCACCGTATTGTTTGAGCTGCCTCTAATGAACGCCATCTATGGTCAAAGAGTTGCGCAACAAAAGAGGGGGTGGGCTGATGACTGAGAGAGGTATACGTGGTGGTAGGGGCAGAGTTCAGCAGGTCAAGGCCGCAGTCACTAGCGAAGAGAAAGCTATCTTTGAGGTACTAGCCAAGAGCCACTACACAAATAAGCCATGCACGGTGTCACATATTATTCGTGCCGAGCTTATCAAGATGGCCATCAAGTATGATTTACTACCTAAAGATTACGACCGAGACTAGATCATAGAGTTAAATGCTTCTGCATTAAGGACGTAGACTCGGTTACGGAACCTGCCTAGTGAACGCAGCTGACTAGGGCGTCCATCTGCCCCGGTGTTCAGAACATTTCGGCGCTTCATATCTAACCAGATACGTCTAGCAGGTAGCTCTGCCTTAGCTAATAACCTGTTAGCTTCACTTTGTACGAGCCATATCTCATTCTCATCAGCGCCTGCAGATTCTACTCCCGTCAATCGCTTGAATGACTTGTTAGAGAGTACCTGCATACCAACCTCAGTGCTTGCATCAATCCAGCTCTCACGATTCGCATCTCTATGGTCACGAAAGATCTGAAGTGCCATGTCTACTACGGTTTCTTTACCAACTTCATCTGCAACAATAAGTTTTCCTACATCAACAGCATCTGAAAGAGCCGCAGCCTCTGCAGCTTCCCTGTCTGTATCAAAGAACCACTCAAGACAAAGCGCATGAGCTAATATAATAGCTGACATCGCACTGTTACGTGCGCCCATGTCTACTTCATCAGCATAGCGAGTACGCAATTGACTCCAACGCATTTGCAACTCATCGATACCGCCAGGTGAATTGACTAGCCTACAGAGATTCTCCATGAACCTCAGCCCGCCCCAACCATAGCAACGATTATTCAACCAACGATGGATGCTTTCTGCCTGCCGTTCTTGAAGAGCAGCGACGTTCAACTGAAGAGTACGGTTGAGCTGACCACCTAAGTCAGCCTTGTCCTTACCAACTAGGGGCTCTTCTCCTGTAGTACGAATGACTGAGCGCCAGCTCTCCACTTCCTTATGTAAACCACCTGAACGCTTTGCTCTTGCTCGACCACGCTCCAAGCACAGGTCGTAGATAAGACTCGCATGATTCTTGGTCTTCGAGGACTGCAGCTCATCGAAAGCTATAGGTAAGTCATCGATATAACTAAACATTTCTGTAAAGCTCAGTGCGGTACGGTTGAACGTAGCAGTAAGGCCGTGAGGATCACCCCAGGCAGACATCGAGAACTTAGCAAGCGCACTCTTACCAGAGGATGTATCCGCCCAGTGATGTACGATGAATGTTCGTTGACGAACAAACCTAAGGAGTGGAGCTGCGAATGAGCAGAACGTCAGCCATCTGGCGTAAGGGCCTACGCTGCAGACCTTCTTGAGTGCGGTGAACCATTCATGCTCATCACCAGAGACCACAAACCCTTTAGTCATGCCAGGTTCTTCTCGGGGATCTCGTTCCACATCGATTCCAGGAGGACCAATCCAATGGGAACCTATGAGCCAACCCCACTTGTCATCAATCTCATATGCGCCAGAGCGTTTTGCCATGAGCACACGCGGCAATGATGCACCGTTCTCTACATGGGCACGGTCCAAGTATTCTTCGACACGATCTGCGTTGCCTGTACGAACAGGCGCACCAGACCGAGCAAGCTGAACAAGCTGACGCCTGTCTGATATCTGTAACTGACTAACCCACTCGAACCTAGGTGCCTTGTTGTTACTAGCCTCATAATAAGCGAGCTGAAGGAGTGTTTCATCTGCATCAAGTGCTCGACCTAATGATCGAATCCATAAAGGACGACGTGTCACGGATCGTAAACCACGTCGCCGTTCGGCACTAGGAAGTTTGACTAAAGCAGGCTGCTCAGTAATTGCATTTTCTGGAATCTCATCAATACGATAGACACCGTTTTGCCACACTTCATATCCACGTGGCACTGAGTATCCACCAATGCGTTGAGCAGGCGCATTAGTGGGAGGTGGCTCAGGTGTTTGTGTCTGGGCTTGGTGTTGACCACCATCGATTACTTCTAGTTTTTTTGAATCCGTCACTGTCCTTCACACTGTCCTTTCACAGTGGGAGAGTCAACGCAGAAAATAAGTTCTTTTAGCGCACCACTTTCTTGACAATAATTTGGTGCGCAGGCAAACACTAGACGTTCACTATGAGTACAAAATTTCCATTTGGACGACGCGGCAACCGCCCAGTCTTCATTTCATCACAAGTTGATTGGGAACGCCAACGCACGATTACTGATGTGCCTGGAGTCGTAGCGGTCCCCGGTGGGTTCCGATGTACCTGGGATGTAGCTTGGGCAGTGGCTGCCTTACTCAAAGTAGAAGCGCCTACTCCTCCTCTCTCTACAGAAGAAGAGTACAACGACGCATTAGCTAATCTGCCAGGGATTGATAGATACAGGGAGTTAGAGCTAAATAAACGCCTTCGAGAGTACCAGATAACTGGGGCAGGATTCTTGGCATTGCGTAGCTGGGCCATGCTTTGTGATCCTATGCGTGCGGGCAAGACACTTACAGCACTTACGGGTAGTGTCCTTGTCGATACTCAAAAAACTCTTGTAGTTTGTCCTGCCTTACCTAAGCTGGGTTGGGCAGAAGAGATTGCTAAGTGGGTAGATGAAGAAGCTGTTATCCTTGAGGGTCGTGCAGGAAAAGTGGCGCGGAGATTCTGTAAGACTTGCATGGGACGTGGGCGAATGGATGGCGCGTACTGTGAAGCATGTAAGCTGAAGAACGGTCAGTCTAATGGGCTCAAGTTGTTCAAAGGAAAAGCAGAAGTAGCTGAGGCAATCGATAAAGCAAAGTATGTGATAGTGAATTACGACTTGCTTGTTGCTCAACGCGCTAAGGATGGAACAGGTCGAGCGTACTACCGCACCGACCTACCGGGCTGGGTGCCCACACTATCTCGATACTACTTTGATGTTTGTTTATTAGACGAGAGCCATAGCTGTAGAGGGTGGTCCTCCGATGAGTCGCGGCGCGGTCAGACGCGAAGAGAACGTGTCTGCGCCGTATGTGCCCCTATCGACAGGGTCTGGGCAATAACAGGAACACCGATGTTCGGGTTCGTTCGAGATTATTGGGGTCAGCTCGATGTCATAAGTGAAGGAGCGTGTTCCGGTCGTGAAGATCGGCTGCCATTTGCTTTCCATGTTCGTTATGCAGACGGACAGAAAGGAGAGTTTGGTTGGGTTGCAAACGGCACGACCCCCTTTGCTGAGACAGAGTTGCCCAGACGCCTGTCCCAATTCGTAGTAAGAAGAGATCGCAAAGACATCCTTCCCTTCATGCCACCTAAGCAACGACAGGTCATGCGTATCGAGGGAGACACCAAACTACCAGAAGTACGTAAGGCACTTAGGGGTAGAGCGAACGCAGCAGACAAGACTAAGAAGCTCATGCTTCTCACCGCGAAGGTCAAAGCACCTTATGTCATAGAGAATGTCATGGCTGAGATGCTTGAGGGCAGGAAGTGTATGATTGTCTGCTATTCACCAGACACAGTACGCATCTACGAGAAGGAGATAGCTAAGGCTATCAAGAAAAAAGACGTGCGGACTCGGGTCAGAGCAGTAGACCTCAAGACCTGGGGCGCTCACGGTGGTGTGAGCACTGATGCGCGATTCAAAATGGGACGTGCGTTTAGGGAGCATGAGGGTGCAGGGATATTCCTAATGACTATTGATGCGTTCCAAGTAGGTGTATCATTATTAGGTGCATCTACAGAGCATTGGGTGGATCTACACCATGACCCTGCTGCGGTTCTACAAGCTGAGGACCGCGCTTATGAACCAGGTGTTCAAGGGCTGAGCCTTGTCTACTATGTACGTGCGGACTCGGGTCAGAGCAGTAGACCTCAAGACCTGGGGCGCTCACGGTGGTGTGAGCACTGATGCGCGATTCAAAA
>MDTB01082157.1_pt1 | contig 21418 bp, 23 predicted proteins | sample 811161 | NCBI WGS metagenome assembly MDTB01 (sample SAMN05326650, study PRJNA326480) | marine metagenome | isolation source: seawater | place: Mediterranean Sea | collected 2009
GAGGTGGCTGAGCGGTTGAAAGCACTGGTCTTGAAAACCAGCAACGGGGCAACTCGTTCGTGGGTTCGAATCCCACCCTCTCCGCCATTACATTTTAAAATTTTTAAAAATTTTTGAGATTGAATTCTTTTCAATTTCATTTTTTGTAATATCAAAATTATAAAAATTTAATATAACCTCATCTTCAAACTTTAAAAAATCCTCCAATTCAATTAATTGTTCATCATTTAATGTATTAATATGTTTTTTAACAAAAGTGCTTAGTAAAATATCCATTTCTTTTGTTCCTCTGTAGCTGGCTCTGTATAAAAGTTTTTTTTTCAAAATTTCTAATTTCTCGTTCATAAAAATATATTATACATAATAAAATGACATTATTAAAAAAAGATTCTATTTTTCAAGATATAAACAAGCTCAAAGGTGTGGGTTCTCAACTATCTAAATATCTAAAAAAGAAAAAAATAGAGAAAATAAAAGATATCATTTTAAACTTACCTTATTCAGAAACAGATAGATCAAAAATTTCTAAGTTAAATGAGTTAGAAATAGGAAAAGTTCAAACTATTAAAGTAAAAGTCAAGAAATTAAATTTTCCAAGGATTAGAAATCTTCCAAATAAAATTTATTGCGATGATGAATTTGGCAAAATTGAAATCATTTATTTTAATAGTCGAGAGGGTTATTTAAAGAAGATCTATTCTATTAATAGTTGGCTTATAATTAGCGGGAAGGTAAATTTTTATAATAATAAATATCAGATTACTAATCCTGATTACGTAACAAATTTAGATAAAGAAGATTATGTAGTTAAAAATATTCCAAAATACAGTCTTACAAAAGGAATAAATGAAAAAAAATATAGATCAATCAGTGAACAAGTTACTAATAATCTGCCAATGATTGACGACTGGTTGGAAAATGATTTTTTAAGAAAAAATAAAATGCTTAGTTGGAATGAGGCAATTTATAAATTACACAATTCAAAAGACAGTCAAAATAATAAATCACAAAGTTACAGAAGATTAGTATTCGATGAAATTTGCGCAAATTTATTAACACTTTCCCAAAATAGAAAAAGAATAAGAAAGAGAAAAAAAAATAAGATTTTTTCTCAAAAATTTGAAGAAAAAATTTCTAAAATATTATCCTTTAAGTTAACGAATGAGCAATTAAAAGTTATAAAAGAAATTAACTTCGATCTTAAAAGCGATGAACGTATGTTTAGAATTTTACAAGGTGATGTTGGTTCTGGTAAAACTATAGTTTCTTTATTAACAATAGCTAATGTAATTGAAAGCAATTATCAATGTGCATTTATGGGACCTACTGAAATTTTATCTTTTCAGCATTTTAAATTAGCAAAAAAAATCTTTAGAAACACAAATTTTAATATTAAATTTCTTACTGGTAAAACGGAATTAAATAAACGTAAATCTATTCTAAAAGATTTAGCCAATGGTAAAATAGATTTAATTATAGGTACGCACGCGCTATTTCAAAAAAATATTAAATTTAAAAATTTAGGTTATGTTGTTATTGATGAACAGCATAAATTTGGCGTTAAACAAAGATCTGACTTGGCTAAGAAAGGTGGAGATAATTGTGATCTTCTTCTAATGTCAGCAACTCCAATTCCTAGAACTATGATGATGTCACTTTATGGAGATATGGATATTTCAAAAATTAAAAAAAAACCATCTTCAAGAAAAAGTATTGTAACTTTAAGCAAACCAGAAAAAAAAATAGACCAATTGTGGATTTATATTCAGAAACAAATTAATACGGGTAATCAAATTTTTTGGGTTTGTCCCTTAATAGAGAAATCAAAGGTTTTGGATTATGCTTCAGCAAAATTAAAATTTGAAATGATAAATAAAAAATTTCCTAATAAAGTTGGTTTAATTCATGGAGCATTAGAAAATGAAAAACGAGATATTGTATTAAATAAATTTCTTAATAAAGAAATATCAATACTTGTTTCTACAACAGTAATAGAAGTAGGTATTGATTTTCCTAATGCTAATTTAATAATTATTGAAAATGCAAATAAATTTGGTTTAGCTCAGCTTCACCAATTAAGAGGTAGAGTTGGTAGAGGAGATAAACAAGGAATTTGTATAATGCTATTTAAAGATGGACTTAGCAAAAATGCAATTAAAAGAATTAAAATACTTAAACAAATAGATGATGGTTTTTTAATTGCAGAAGAAGATTTAAAATTAAGAGGATATGGAGATTTAACTGGATTTCAGCAAAGTGGTATTAAAAACTTCAAGTTTGCAGATCCAGTAATACATGATGATTTATTTAAATTAAGTGAAATATATATATCAAGTGTAGATAAAGATATAAATGCAAATAAATATAAATTTTTGCTTCGTTTATTTGATAAAGCAGAAATTACTAATATAAATTAGTTATCAATATTAGTTGTTCCAGCAGATACTATAAATTTAGAGGCTTGTTCAAAACTAACGTCCAAGTAAATCAAATCTTTTTTTGGAACCATTAATAAAAAACCACTTGTTGGATTTGGTGTGGTTGGAACGAACACATTAATGAGTTCTTGATTTATCTTTTCCTTTATTAATCCAACATTTTCTTTTGTAGCAAACCCAACTGCCCAGATTCCTTTTCTTGGATACTCTAACAGTACTACACTTTTTTGTTTATTTTCTGATTTGGTAAAACTCTCTGTCATCTGCCCTATCGCTGAGTAAATTGTTCTAAGAATAGGAATTTTCTTTAATATATTATTAAATAATTCAAAAAACTTTTTTCCTAAAAATGATAAAGATAACCAGCCAATTAAAGTTATTAAAGTTAGAGCTACTAAAATTTCTAGACCAGGTATATTAAAAGGTAGATAATTATTTGGATTAATTTCATTAGGTACAATATTGCCGGAAATTCTGATTAGAAAGAGGGTTAAATACAAAGTTATTCCAATAGGTATCAAAACAACCACACCCGCAATAAAATTGTTTCTTATTTTTGAAAATAGGGATTTTTTTATATTCTTTTTTTCCATTTTTTACGAATAACTTGAATAAATAATAAAAACTAAGATTAATATAAAAATTGCAATTAATAATTTATTATTTAAAATCATATATCTTAAATGTATAACATAAACAGAAGAAAATTTCTTGGCTTATTTGGGTGTGGCTGTTGTTCGGCCTTTTTTACATCATGCTCTACCGTACCGATTACTGAAAGAAAACAATTAAGCCTAATTCCTGAATCTAAAATTAATCAACAAGCTGCTGCAGCATATGAAAAATTTAGAGCTAAAACTAAATTAATTACAAAAGGACGACAGCTTAAAGAAATAAGAGAAATCGGTAAAAAAATGGAAAATGCCGTAAGTGCATTTTTTTTAAGCCAAAATAAAAAAGATCCAACCCAAAATTTTGGATGGGATTATATTTTAGTTGATAACGATAAAGTTGTTAATGCTTGGTGTATGCCTGGCGGCAAGATAGCGGTTTATACTGGTCTTCTTAAAATAACAAAGAATATTAATGCACTCTCTATAGTAATGGGACATGAAATTGCACATGCTGTTGCAAGACATTCTGTGGAAAGAGCAAGTCAAGCTATGACTATTAACTTAGGAACAAGCGTTGCTGATATCTTTTTAGGTGGAGCAATAAATAGAACTCGTAATACAGTTGGGCAAAATACCGGGATGGATATTTTTCAACTTGGTATTATGAATCCTTTCGGTAGAAAACAAGAGACCGAAGCAGATTATTTGGGTTTAATTTTTTCATCTTTGTCAGGATACGACATTAGAGAGTCAGTCAAATTATGGGAGAGAATGGCAGAAAACAAAAAAGGTAAAGAACCACCTGTTTTTTTAAGTACTCATCCAAGTAGTAAAAAAAGAATAGAAAATCTAAAAAATTGGATTGACGAGGTAATTATTAAATACCCACCTATAAACATTTAATTTATTGGTGAGCCCTGATGGACTCGAACCATCGACACCCTCCTTAAAAGGGAGGTGCTCTACCAACTGAGCTAAGGGCCCTAGGAAACGATCTTTTATATATTAATTTAAAGAATTTCAAATGTTTAATCAAAAAAATTTATATATTTTTTGTAAAAAGTTTTAAAAGCTCCAATTTTTATATTTTCTCTAATTTCCCGCATAAATTGTTGGTAAAAATATATGTTATGCAAAGAAATAAGCATTGAGGCAAGCATTTCGTCTGCTTTAATTAAGTGATTTAAATAACTTTTAGAATATTTATTCAAATCTTTTATGTCGCATTTCTCATCAAGCGGAGAATTATCATTCTGGAATTTCGAATTTTTTAAGTTTAATTTACCTTCCCATGTAAAAGCTAGTCCGGTTCTTCCAGATCTAGTCGGCATTACACAATCAAACATATCAATTCCTTCGTTTACCGCTCCTAATATATCTGAGGGCGTTCCAACACCCATAAGATATCTAGGTTTTTCTTTAGGCAAGTATTCCGTAGTTTCATTTAAAATTTCAAACATATCTGATTGACTTTCTCCAACAGCTAGACCGCCCATAGCATAACCATCGAAACCAATTTCCTTTAATTTAGTTATGCTCTCAATTCTTAAGTCTTTGTCTAGACCACCCTGAGCTATACCAAACAACCCTTTTGATTTATCGTTGCCGAATTCGATTTTACTTCTCTTGGCCCATTCTGTAGATACGTTAATAGCATTTTTTAAAACTTTTTTATCTGAGGTAAGTTTTGGACACTCATCTAATACCATAATAATTTCAGAATTAATTGATTTTTGAACCTTAATACTTTTTTCTGGACTTAAGATAATTTTTTTTCCATCAAGATGAGATTTGAAGATAGCTCCTAATTTTATATCTATTTTATTTAGTTTTGATAATGACATAATTTGGTATCCTCCTGAGTCAGTTAATATTGGTTTGTTCCAATTCATAAATCCGTGTAAACCATTAAATTTATTAAGTACTTCTATTCCTGGCCTTAAAAGTAAATGATAAGTATTTCCTAATATTATTTGAGTTTTAGTTTTTAAAATATCATCAGGAAAAATTCCCTTAACTGTACCTTGGGTGCCAACCGGCATAAAAGCTGGTGTATCTATTATTCCTCTAGGAGTGTTTATTTTTCCAAGTCTCGCTTTTCCATCATGAGCTATTAACTCAAATGAAAAAAAATTATTTAACATTTAATTATTTTGATCTAATTGAAATTATCTTATCAGGGTCTATAACGGATCCAGAATTTGAGTCACCTTTTTTTATCATATCTACAAATTCCATTCCTTTAATAACTTTACCAAATGCTGAATACTGCCTATCTAAATGTGGGGCGGATTCAAAACAAATAAAAAACTGACTATTTGCACTATTGGGATCTGCAGATCTCGCCGCTGAAATAACTCCTCTTAAATGAGCAATATCAGAAAATTCTGCTTTTAAATTTGGAAGATCTGATCCACCTGTACCTGCTAGTGATAAGTTAAAATCTGGATTATTTGAATTTCCAAATTTTACATCGCCAGTCTGAGCCATGAAACCTTCTATAACTCTGTGAAAAACCACTCCATCATATTTTCCGCTATCAGATAACTCTTTAAATCTTTTTACATGATTAGGTGCTTTTTCGGGAAAAAGTTCAATATGAACTTCACCATAAGTTAATTTTAAAATCATTAAATTGTTATCAGCCATAAGAATATTACTTAGTAAACTAAAAAAAATTATAAATAAACTAATAAATCTTTGCATTAGAATTTATTTTTTAACATCATAGCTGCATACTTCGTGACAAATTTACTAATATTCCCCCCTAATCCAGCAATTTCTTTTACAAATTTTGAGGAAATTATTTGATTTTCAACATCTGACATCAAAAACATTGTTTCTATCTCAGAATTTAATTTTTTGTTCATACCCGCTAATTGAAATTCATACTCAAAATCTGATACTGCGCGAAGACCTCTAATAATTACTTTAGCCTTATATTTTTTACATAAATCAATTGTAAGATCGCTAAACGATATAACTTTAATCCTCTTTCTGCTTAATTTAAGATCTTTAAATAAAGAATTATTTATAATATCTAATCTATCGTCTAGAGAAAAAAAATAATTCTTATCTAAATTATCTGTTGTTGCTACTACAATATTATCAAATACTTTAAGAGATTTTTTTATAACATCAATATGACCATAAGTAATTGGATCAAAAGTTCCTGGATAAATAGCGGTATGCATTTTTATATTATATTATCCTCAATTTTAATAACTGATACAACTTTTTCAGTGCCTGAAAGTTTTTTAATTCTAACTCCTTGAGTGTTTCTACCTGCTATCCTTATTTCTTTAACAGCACATCTCATTATGCTTCCTTTATCAGTTGATAAAATAATTTCATCATCATCATTCACTACTAATGAAGATGCTATATTTCCGTTTCTAGGAGAGTTTATAATTCCTATAATTCCTTTTCCACCTCTGTTTGTAACTCTGTAATCTAAATATGAAGATCTCTTGCCATATCCATTTTCTGAGACTGAGAGAATAAACCTATTAATAGCATTTTTAATTTTTTTGTCTTTATTTAACTTATTAGAATTAATTTGAGTATTGTCTAAAATTGATAAAGATATAACTTTATCCTTGTCACTTAATTTAATCCCTTTAATTCCTTTTGAGGACCTGCCTTTGAATAGTCTCAATTTTTTTGATTTAAATCTAATACATTTTCCAAATTGAGTGCTCAATAATATGTCTTGGTCATCCTTGCAAATTTTAACGCCAATTATTTTATCATCTTGATCAAGTTTCATGGCTATTTTACCGCTATTATTTATATTTACAAAATCTTCAAGGGTATTTTTTCTAACATTACCCATTGATGTAGCAAAAACAACCATGAGATTTTTCCATTGAGCTTCATCCTCCGGTAATGGCATTATTGAGCTAATAGCTTGATGGCTTTTTAAAGGTAATAAATTAAAAATGGATTTACCCTTAGACACAGCTGTACCTTCAGGTATTTTATGCGCTTTAATTTTATATGCTAAACCTTGTGTTGAGAAGAACAATACAGGAGTGTGTGTGTTTGCAGTAAAAATTTGGATTACAAAGTCCTCTTCTCTTGTCGAAATTCCAGTTTTACCTTTACCTCCTCTCTTTTGAGCCTTTAATGAATTTAATGGGCTTCTTTTAATATAGCCTTGATTTGTAATACTTATGACAACCGACTCTTTTTGTATCGTTTCTTCAATATTATAATTAAGAACTGCGTCAATTATCTTTGTTTTTCTAGGTGCAGAAAATTTATCCTTAATTTTTTCTAATTCATCAATAATCAGTTTATATAAGACTTTTTTTGATTTTAAAATTTTATTATATTCAATTATTAATTTACTTAATTTTGAAATTTCATCTTCGATTTCATTAATCCCATATGCTGTAAGTTTTTGAAGTTTTAATTCCAAAATTGCATCAACTTGTAATTTGGTAAGTTGATAGCTTAAAACATTTTTTTTATTTTCTATTAAAGAAATTAATTTTGAACTTTTTTTTATTTTCCACTTTTTGGATAATAGATCTTTTTTAGCTGTTTCTGTATCCTTAGAGTTTTTTATAATTTTTATAACTTGATCAATATTTTCAACTGCGCTAGCAAGGCCAATTAAAATATGTGCTCTTTGCTCAGCTTTCTTTAAATCGTATTTTACTCTTTTAATTACTGTATCTTCCCTAAACTTTAAAAATTCAGATATAAACTCTTTAAGATTTAAAATTTTAGGTTTACTATTTACTATTGCTAATGTGTTAAAACCAAATGAGCTCTCTATATTTGTAAGTTTATATAATTGCCTTCTTACGGTTTCGGGCTCAACTCCTTTTCTAAGCTCAATAACAACTCTTATTCCATCTCTATTAGACTCATCTCTTAGGTCTCTAATGCCTTCAATTTTTTTATCTCGAACTAACTGAGCAATTTTTTCAATTAAAATTGATTTATTGACTTGGTATGGAATCGATTTAATTATTAATTTTTCTCTTCCACCTTTTTTTTCCTCAAATTCTATTTCTCCTCTAATCTTAAATGATCCTCGTCCTTTATTGTAACCTTGTTTAATTATATCTTTACCGATTATGATACCACCTGTAGGAAAGTCTGGCCCTGGGATATGCTTCATAAGTTGAGATATTGTAATTTCTTTATTATTAATAAATGCTATGGTGGCATTAATTACTTCTCCAAGATTGTGAGGGGGTATGCTTGTTGCCATCCCAACGGCTATTCCGCCGGCTCCATTTACTAAAATATTTGGAAATTGTGAAGGTAATACCTCGGGCTCTTTCTCAGTTTCATCATAATTACTTCTAAAATTAACTGTATTCTTTTCTAAATCTTCAGTTAAAAATTGAGAAATTCTTCCTAATTTTGTTTCTGTATATCTCATTGCTGCTGGTGGATCTCCATCAATAGAACCAAAATTTCCTTGACCTGTAATTAAAGGCACGCTCATAGAAAAATCTTGAACTAATCTAACTAAAGCGTCGTAAACTGATTGATCACCGTGTGGATGATACTTACCAATGACATCTCCGACTATTCTTGCGGACTTTCTGAAAGATTTTGACCAATCATAACCACCTTTATACATAGCGTAAATAATTCTTCTATGTACAGGTTTTAATCCGTCTCTTACGTCTGGAAGTGCTCTACTTACAATTACACTCATAGCATAAGACAAGTAGGAAGAGCTCATCTCATCTTGTACAAATATAGGTTTAAATGATTTATTGGTATCTATTATTTTTTTTTCCATGAATCTTTAAAATGGAATTTCATCATCAAGATCAGATGGATCTTGACTCATATTCTCATTAGGGAGTGAGCTTTTATTTTCTGAGACTAAATTTGAATTATTTGTATTGTTTCTACTATCAAGCATAGTCAAACTAGAATTATAACCTTGTAAAACAATTTCTGTAGAGTATTTGTCCTGACCCGTTGACTCGTCTTTCCATTTTCGAGTACTCAATTGACCTTCGATATATACATTGGCACCCTTTTTAACATATTGTTGAACTACATTTACTAAACCTTCATTAAAAATTACTATCCTGTGCCATTCTGTTTTTTCTTTTCTCTCTCCACTAGATTTGTCCTTCCAAGACTGACTGGTTGCAATGCTTAAACGAGCTACGCTTTTACCATTAACCATTTGTTTAATCTCTGGATCTGCGCCTAAACGACCTATTAATTGTACTTTATTTAAACTTCCAGCCATAATATTTTGAATTAAGTTTGATTTTATATTATTTAAATTCTTTTTTTTATATCATATTTGATTACTAATTATAAGATGATTATTATTTAATAGGAATAAAATGTTGAAAAAAATCGTTGTAAAAGGCGCGAAAGAACACAACTTAAAAAACGTTTCTCTAGAAATACCCAAAGAGAAATTAGTTGTTATAACAGGACTGTCAGGTTCTGGAAAATCATCTTTAGCTTTTGATACAATTTATGCTGAGGGACAGAGAAGATACGTAGAAAGCCTCTCTTCTTACGCAAGACAATTTTTAGATAAAATGAAAAAACCCAATGTGGATTTTATTGAGGGTTTAAGCCCTGCAATATCAATTGAGCAAAAAAATACATCAAAGAATCCAAGATCAACAGTTGCCACAGTAACCGAAATTTATGATTATATGAGAGTATTGTTTGCTCGTATTGGTGTCCCATATTCTCCATTCACCAATAAACCTATCAGATCACAGCCTATAAGTGAGATGGTAGACAAAATTAAAAAGCTTCCGAAAAATAATACAATTTTTTTATTAGCACCTATAGTTAGAGGAAGAAAAGGAGAATATAAAAAGGAAATTTTGAATTATAAAAAAAGAGGATTTTCTAAAATTAAAGTTGATGGAAAATACTTAAACATTGATGAATTTCCGGATCTTAATAAAAAAATAAAACACGATATATCAATTATCGTCGATAGAATCATTCTTAGCAGTAACTTAGGTAATAGATTAGCTGATAGTGTTGAAACTGCTGTAAATCTTTCTGATGGTTTATTAATAGTTGAATACGAAAATGAAACATTACCGAAGAAATTTAGAAAAAAAGAGTCTATTACTTTTTCATCAAAATTTTCTTGTCCAGAAAGTGGTTTCACAATAGAGGAGATTGAACCAAGATTATTTTCATTCAATTCTCCTTATGGCGCTTGTGAAGAATGTGAAGGTATTGGACATAATCTTAACGTAGATCCAAATTTAGTAGTATCTGACTCTAAAAAAAGTCTACAAGAAGGTGCTATTGAACCTTGGTCAAAATCTACCTCTCTATATTATGCTCAAACCTTAGCTTCTATTGCTAAACATTACAAAATTTCTTTATCTGATCCTTGGAAAAAAATACCAAAAAAAATACAAGATATAATTTTATATGGTTCAGACGAAGAAGAGATCAAATTTTCATATGATGATGGATATGAGTCTTATACAACAAAAAAAAACTTTTGAAGGAGTAATTAACAATTTAGAACGTAGATACTTAGAAACAGATAGTGAGTGGAAGCGAGAGGAAATATCTCAATATCAAAGTGAGTCAAATTGTGAAAAATGTAAAGGGATGAGACTTAAAGATGAGGCATTATGTGTAAAAATAAATAATTTAAATATTAGCGAAGTTACTGAAAAATCAATAGATGAAGCTCAAAAATGGTTTTTTAATTTAGAAAAAATTTTAAACGAAAAAGAGAGTAAAATAGCGCAACATATTCTTAAAGAAATTAACGAAAGATTAAATTTTCTTTTAAATGTTGGTCTTAATTATTTAACTTTATCAAGAGAATCTGGCACTTTGTCAGGGGGTGAGGCTCAAAGAATAAGATTAGCTTCACAAATTGGTTCGGGCCTAACAGGTGTACTATATGTTTTAGATGAACCATCAATAGGCTTACATCAAAGAGATAATAAAAAATTGATAACAGCTTTAAAGAAGTTAAGAGATTTAGGAAATACTGTGATCGTAGTAGAGCATGATATTGAAACTATGGAAAGCTCAGATCATATCATTGACATTGGACCTGAAGCTGGACTAAAAGGCGGGCAAATAATTGCAGAAGGAGAAGTCAAAAATATAATTCAGAATGATAAAAGTATAACTGGAAATTATTTATCAGGAAAAAAATTTATTCCAATTCCTAAAAAAAGAAGAACTGCAAAGAATGGAAGATTTATTGAAATAAGTGGCGCTAGCGGTAATAATCTTAAAAAAGTAAATTTGAAAGTACCCGTTGGAACATTTACTTGTGTGACTGGTGTGTCTGGTAGTGGAAAATCTACTTTAATACTTCATACATTATATAATGCATTTAACCTTATGTTGAATAAGAATAAAAGTCGTAAGGTTCCCAAAGCATTTACTGGTTTTAAAGGGACTGAATTAATCGACAAAATCATTGATATTGATCAGTCTCCGATAGGAAGAACTCCTAGATCAAATCCTGCTACATATACTGGCGCCTTTGGGCCAATCAGAGAATGGTTTGCAAATTTACCAGAGTCAAAAGCAAGAGGTTACAAAGTAGGAAGATATTCTTTTAATGTTAAGGGAGGAAGATGTGAAACTTGTGAGGGTGATGGTGTTTTGACTTACGAAATGCATTTTCTACCAGATGTTTTTATTCCTTGCGATACATGCAAAGGTGCAAGATATAATCGGGAAACATTAGAAATACGATTTAGAGGAAAGAATATTGCAGATGTTCTTGACATGACAGTGGATGAGGGCTGTGAGTTCTTTGAAAATATACAAAGTATTAAGTCTAAGCTAATAACACTTAAACATGTGGGTCTCGGTTATATGAAAATTGGACAACAAGCTACGACATTGTCAGGTGGAGAGGCGCAAAGAATTAAATTAGCAAAAGAACTTTCAAAAAGGCCAACTGGTAGAACATTATATATTTTAGATGAGCCAACAACAGGTTTGCACTCTCATGATATAAAAAAATTATTAGAAATTTTACAAGCTTTTGCGAATACAGGAAATACAGTAATAGTAATCGAGCATAATCTTGATGTAATTAAGACCGCAGACCATATAATTGATATGGGTCCAGAGGGTGGCGTAAATGGAGGTAGAATAATAGCTGAAGGAACTCCAGAAAAAGTATCAAATGTTAAAGGAAGTTATACAGGCAAATTTATAAAAGAAATAATACATAACGGTGCGATGAAAAAGACTGCCTAAATTTTTAATTTATGTTATAAAGGAATCATGTCAAGTATATTACAATCTCTTTCTAAAACAGTTCATTTGTCTTTAGGCATTGCCATCTTGCTTTTAATTGGTTTACATTTCTTTGGAGATGGATTTGCTTTTGATAGATATTTTTTCAGTTGGTTGTTTCGTTATTTGCATGTTTTAACTGGAATAATGTGGATAGGTTTACTATGGTATTTTAATTTTGTTCAAATTCCCTCCATGCCAAATATACCGGACGAGCAAAAACCTGCTATTGGTAAAGTTATTGCTCCAAAAGCACTATTCTGGTTTAGATGGGCAGCATTAGGCACTATAATTACTGGCTTGATAGTTTCTTATCTTCAAGGGTACGTGCATCAGGCTATGATTTTAGGAATTGGAAGCGGTGATCCTAAAACTACAGCAATCGGTATAGGTATGTGGTTAGGAATTATAATGGCTTACAATGTTTGGTTTGTTATTTGGCCCAATCAAAAAAAAGCTTTAGGCATATTAGATTGCTCACCCGAAGAAAAAGCAAAATCAGCAAAAACTGCAATGTTATTTTCTAGAGCGAATACATTATTATCGTTCCCAATGTTGCTTTCAATGGTAGCAGCTCAAAATCTATATTAATTAAGGAACTATTTTTTCCTCTTCTTTTTCTAAAGTTTTATAGCTAACTTTTAGAAATTTTAATATCGGAGAAGCGACGAAAATAGATGAGTACGTTCCTATAATAACACCGAGAATCATAGCAAAAGAAAATCCTCTTAAAATTTCACCGCCTAAAATATAAATAGATAATAAAGCTAATAAAGTAGTTACTGATGTAATTATTGTTCTGGCTAAAGTCTCATTAATGGACAAGTTTGCAACATTGCTAATACCAATTTTTGTAAATTTAAATAAATTTTCCCTTATTCGGTCATATATAACAACTGTATCGTTCATTGAATAACCAACAATTGTTAATACAGCGGCAATTATTGATAAATTAATTTCTAAAGATAAAATTGAGAAAACACCTAATGTTATTACAACATCGTGAAATAAAGCAATAATTGCTCCAAGACTAAATTGCCATTCGAATCTTATCCAAATATAAAAAAGCATTGCAGCCAAAGCTAGTGTAATGGCGATAACAGAGGACTCTAATAATTCTGAACTTACCTTAGGGCCTACATTTTCAACTCTTCTAAAATCAATTTCTGAATTTAAATTTTCAGACAATGCTTTTTTAATTTCTGGAATTAGATTTTTGTTATTAATTTTTATTTGTTCTACTTTAATTAGATAATCACCGTCTTTACCAAATTTTTTAACATTTACGTCACCTAAATTCATTGATTTTAATGAGTCTCTTATGGAGGATGCATCAACAGAATTTTCAGTTCGAAGCTCTATCAATGTTCCGCCTTTAAAATCAATACCATAATTTAAACCCTTAAATGATATAAAAAATATGCTTAAAAAAAATATCACGATTGAAGCAATGTTTGCTTTTTTAAATTTTGATACAAAATTTATATTTCTAACCATTAAATTTTTATCTCTTTATTATTATTTTTTAAAACTATTATTGAAGTTAAGTGTCTTGCTAGAAAATATGCTGTAAAAAGAGTTGTTATAATTCCTATACCTAAAGTAATAGCAAAACCTTTGACAGGTCCTGACCCAAAGGCAAATAAAATGACTGCAGCAATCAAAGTTGTTATATTAGCGTCAAGTACTGTTATCTTTGCTCTTGAATAACCTGAGTCAAAAGCGTGTATAATTGATTTTTCTGTTTTGAGTTCCTCTTTAATTCGCTCAAAAATTAGGACATTTGCATCTACGGCCATACCAACTGTTAAAATAATACCTGCGATGCCAGGTAAAGTTAATGTTGCTTCTAAAATAGTAAGAACACCTACTAACATTAACAAGTTAGCAACTAAAGAAATATTAGCCACTAGGCCAAACAATTTGTATTTGTATAACATAAAAAATATTACAAGGATAAAACCTACTATAAGAGATGTAATACCTGATCTTATTGAGTCTTCACCTAAGTCAGGCCCGACTGTTCTCTCTTCAACAATTTCTAAAGGTGTCGGTAAAGCTCCTGATCTAAGCAACAAAGCAAGATCGGTAGCCTCTTGAAAAGTAAAATTTCCAGAAATCATACCATTTCCAGACGTAATTGGCTCATTTATATTAGGTGCACTAATAATTTTTCCATCTAATACAATCGCGAGTCTTTTACCAACATTGTCGGTAGTAGTCCGTCCAAATTTCTGCGCACCCAGTCTATCTAAAGAAAATGTAACTGCTGGTTCATTTTGTTGGTTCTTAATGCTTGGTTGAGCGTCAATTAAGTTTTCACCACTCATCACAATTCTTTTACTAACATTAAGTGTCTCTCCATTTTCAGAAATTAATTTATCACTTCCAAATTCAGCGTTGTCACTAACTAATCTAAAATTTAATTGTGCAGTTTTTCCTAAAAGTTTTTTAATTCGCTCTGGATCTTTTAGACCGGGCAACTCTACTAATATTCTTTTTTCACCTCTCTGTAAAATTGTGGGTTCTTTCGTTCCAATATCGTCTATTCTTCTTCTTACAATTTCAATCGATTGTTTTAGAGCAGCATTATTGATTGTTAATAAACCAAATTTTGAAAATGAAATTTCAATAAAATTATTTTCTATTTTTTTAATATCTAATTCAAATGACCTATAATTATCTATATATGGATTTATTAAATTATCTTTTTTTTTAAAAAAAAGTAAATTAAATTTTTCAAAGTCTTCAATTTTAAGATTTAATGCATTATCTTTAATTCTAAAATCCGAAAAATTTAGGTCATTATTTTTAAGAAGTTTTTTTATTGGAATTACTTTTGACTGTATCTTTTCTTTAACTAAAGAATCAGAATTAATTTCTAACAATAGATATGATCCACCTTGCAAATCTAATCCTAGATTTACCTTTTTATCTAAAAATTTATTATTATTTTGAATATTTAAAATAGAGAAAATTGAAACCAGAAAAAAAATTGAATATATTAATATAATATTTATTTTTGAAAAATTTAGCACAAAAAAAAAAATTATTTTTTTATCTCTTCTTTTTTAAGCAAGCTTGTAATTGTTGATCTAATTATTTGAACTTTAGTATTTTCTCCTATTATTACCTCAATACGATCATCTTCCATTACACGTTCAACAACGCCTATAATTCCCCCGGAGGTAATCACTTCATCGCCTCTTTTTAAAGACTCTACCATAGCTTTGTGATCTTTAACTCTTTTTTGTTGAGGTCTGATTAGAAAAAAGTAAAAAATAACAAAAATTAGTATTAATGGTATAAATTGTGCTATTCCTTGACCGCTCATGAAGAGACAAATATAATAAATGACTTAGATTAACAAGTTAAATTTTTATCAAATTTTGTCCAAATTATTCATATATTTTTTCAAAACGTTCGGAATTGAAATTGACCCATCCTCGTTTTGATTATTCTCAAGAAACGCAATCATTAGTCTGCCAACGGCTAAACCGGAGCCATTTAAAGTTCCCACAAATTCAGGACCATTTTTAGATTTATATTTCGCTCCCATTCTTCTTGCCTGGAAAGATCCACATGATGAACAACTAGAAATTTCCCTGTATTTATTTTCTGATGGAATCCAAGCTTCTATATCAAATGTTTTTTCTGCACTAAATCCCATATCCCCGGAAGACAATAGAATAATTTGGTAAGGTATTTCTAACTCATCAAGAATTTTTTGAGCACATTTTAACATACGCTCAAGTTCTGAGTGACAATTACTAGGCTCAACTATACTTACTAATTCAACTTTATAAAATTGATGTTGTCTTATCATTCCTTTTGTATCTTTACCATAACTTCCTGCCTCTTTACGGAAACATGGTGTAGAGGCTACAAATCTTTGAGGCAATTGATCCTGTGTAAGAAGAGTATCTCTTACTAAATTAGTTAAAACTACTTCAGCAGTAGGTATTAAAAATTTTCGTTGATCTGTATTTTCAAACTTAATTTCAAATTGGTCATCTTCAAATTTTGGTAATTGACCCGTGCCAAACATCACATTCTCATTTACTATTAACGGAGGAGAAATTTCGGTGTATCTAAAATGTAAAGTATGAATATCTAACATAAAATTAATTAAAGCTCTTTCAAGTAAAGCGATATTTTTTCTTAATACTACAAATCTAGATCCAGATAGTTTTATCGAAGTATCAAAATCAATGCCATTATTTTTAAGACCGATTTCAACATGAGATTTTGGTTTAAAAGGAAAATTCTTAATTTTACCTACTTGTTTAATTATCTTATTTGACTTTTCATCTTTTCCAATAGGCACATCTTTTAAAGCTATATTTGGTAAAAAATGTAAAAAATCATTAAGTTTTTTTTGCGAGTTTTGTTGTTCTGTGGTTGCTTTTAAAATTTTCTCTGAGATTTTTTTTGACTTCTCAAAATTGGATTTTTCTTTAGTTTTAGATAATATTTTTTTTTCTTGTTCTAATTTTTCTTTTTCAGTGATTAACTTTCTATTTGTTTCATCTAAATTTTTAAATTCATCTATCTTAAAGTCAAAGTTCCTATTCAAAAAATTTTTCTGATAAACAGTTAAATTTTTTCTTAGATCTTTAATGTTATGCATCTTCTAAATTTTCTTTTTCTTTTTTTCTTTCAGTAAATTTAACAGTAAATATAGATAATTCATAAAGTAATAATAAAGGTATTGCTAGTCCTACCTGAGTAATAGGGTCTGGTGGTGTTAATATAGCAGCTAAAGCAAAGATAATTACTATTACATATCTCCTTCTTGTTTTAAGATAGTCTGAATTGACTACACCAATTCTAGCTAATAAATTTAATAATATTGGTAATTGAAAACTAATACCAAATGCAAATATTAATCGCATTATTAATGAAAGGTATTCATTGACTTTAGCCTCAAGTTGAATTGGCAAAGTTGTATTTGAACCAAGAGTTTCAAATGATAAAAAAAACTTTATTGCTAAAGGCATAACCAAATAATAAACAAGAAGACCACCTAACAAAAAAAGGATAGGTGTCGAAATTAAATAAGGCAAGATTGCTTTTTTTTCATTGTTGTAAAGTCCAGGCGCTATAAATTTATAAATTTGTATTAACAAAACTGGGCTACCTAAAAAAATCGCGGAAAAAAATGCAACTTTTATATAAGTAATAAATGTTTCATGAAGAGCTGTAAAAATTAAACGTCTTGATCCATCGGTATTTTTAACAGCGTTTGCGTATGGATCTACTAAAAAATTATATATATGTTCTGCAAAAATATATGAAACTATAAATATAACAAAAATAAATATTAGTGAATTCAAAAGCCTAGTACGTAACTCAACTAAATGACTTGTAAATGAGTTAGTATCAGCCATTTTGCTTTTTATCTTGTTTGTTAATATTTTTAGGCTTTTCTTCTTTTTCTAATTCAATTTCATCCGTAGCAGATGAGAGTTCTTTTTGAAAACTACTTAATGTATTTTTGAATTTTCCTATATAACTACCTATTTTCTTTAAAGCTATAGGGAATTCTTTTGGACCTAAAACTAATATTGCAATGATTACTACAAATAAAATCTCTAACCATCCAATTTGAGGCATTTTGATTATTTATTTTCAGTGTCAGAATTGTCTGACTTAGAATTGTCATCTTGATTATTTCCAGATGAATCTTCAGACATACCTTTTTTAAAGCTTTTAATACCTTTTGCTACGTCGCCCATCAAACTTGAAATTTTTCCACGTCCAAAAAGTAAAACTACAAGAACAACTACTATTGCAATTTGCCAGAAACTAATACCCATAATTTAAAATATATACAATAAAAATGCTTAAATAAATATAATTATTTTTCCCCATCAGGAGCCTTTTTAATAGCTTCATCTATATCTTCGTAGATATTCTGATTTTCAGATATTGACTGTTCTTTAAAGAATTTGCCTGTACCAAAAATTGATTTATCTATAGTCGAGGTATCGATTAATCCTGCTGAACCTAGTTCGTCAACAGTTGGCAAATCAGATAATTTTTGAATATTAAAATGATTTAAAAAATTTTCAGTTGTTGAATATTGAATTGGTTTACCCGGTACATCTTTTCTGCCAGATGGTCTAACCCAATCTAATTCAAGTAAAGTTTCCAGAGTATTAGATGCAAAAGATACACCTCTAATTTCCTCAATTTCAGTCCTTGTAACTGGCTGATGGTAAACAATTATAGATAATGTTTCTATAGTTGCTTTCGATAGTTTTTTCTGGGTAGACTTTTGTAAAGCCATTAATTTTGATAAATCTTCAGCAGTTCTAAAAGACCATTTTTTTTTGATACACACTAAATTTATTCCTCGCTTTTTATAAATTTCTTGAAGATTTTTAAGAATTTTTTCTAAATTAGATGTTGTTTGCAATCTTTTTTCAATGGTTTCGATATCTAAGGGCTCTGAAGCAGCAAAAAGTATAGCTTCAACTTGTCTTTCAAGTTTCGTTGGAGCTGATGGAAAGTCGATTATATTATTTTTCTTTTTATTATTCATTTATGATTTTTTAATCATTAATTTATCAAATAATTTTTCTTGCGAAATTGTTATTTCACCTTCTTTTGTTAGTTCTAAACTTGCTGCAAATATACCTGCCACCCCTGTCCTTTTCATTTTGTTATTTGTATAAAATTTCGGAATCAGTTCAAGTACATTTCTCCAATTTAGTAATTTATCAAGATTGTTTCTGATCATTTTAATACCCTCTTCTGAAGTAAAAACTGGAAGTTTTGGTATACTAATATTTTGAAAAGTTTTTTGCATTTGAATATAAGAATATGTTTTTAAAAGTTCATATAAAGATACATCATAAACAGGTGTATTTATAGATCTTATACCACCCTTCATTCCTCTAGTGAAAATATGAACACCTAATCTTTTTTTTTGCAACATTTGATCTGATAAAATTCTAATTAACTCTAGTTTTTTTAATTGTAATTTTAACTTTTCAGCGACTTCTGAAGCTTTGAAATCATCATTATCTTCTTCAGGTAAAAGTAATTTTGACTTTAAATAAGCCAACCATGTAGCCATTAGTAAGAATTCAGATGCGGTTTCAAGATTTAGGTTTTCTTGCTTTTTTATAAAATTTAAAAATTCATCAGCTAATTTTGTAATAGAAATTTCAGCTAAATCTACTTTTTGAGTTTTTGCTAAATCTAATAAAATTTCCAATGGACCACTGTAGTTAGGAATATTTACAGAAATTTGATTCATATATTTCGACTCCAATTTAATTTTACCTCAAAAACTTGTAAAATTCTGATGTTTTTTTTGATGTAAATTTATCAATATAAGGCAAAGATTTTATCAATTTAAAGTTGTCATTTATATTTCCAGCACAATACAAGACAATATTGCAACCTGCTTGAATGGATTTTTTTGCGTTTGTAACTAAATCATATTTTAAAGCTTTCATTGATATATCATCTGATATTAGTATTCCCTTAAATCCTATTTTTTTTCTAATTATTTTTTCAATTATAGTTTTTGAAAATGTTGCAACATTATTTTTATCAATATTTTTATAAAGAATATGTGCTGTCATCGCAAATTTAGCTTTAGATAATTTAAAAGGATAAAAGTCGGTATCATTTAAATTTTTCAAACTCAATGATACTATAGGCATTTTTTTGTGACTATCTGTTCTAGCACTACCATGTCCCGGAATATGTTTTATTATACCAGCTAAATTATTTGCATGTAAATATTTAATTGTATAATTGCCCATTTCTTTGACAATTTTTTTCTCTTTTGAAAAACTTCTTTTACCGATAATTTTATTTGTATAAGGTTTTAATATATCTAATACAGGAACTGTATTTATGTTAAAACCAAGGTCTTTTAAAATACTAGATAATGAAAAGATATATAATTTCAATATTTTTAAAGAAAAAAATTTATCTTTTTTATATAAATTGCCCAAAAAGTTTGATGATATATTGTGATTTATCACCCCTTTAAGTCTTGAAACACTAGATCCTTCCTCGTCTATTATAATGGGAAAATTTTTATTTTTAGAGAATGCTTTTATTTGAATAATAAGATCTTTAATTTGAGTAAAAGTTTTTAAATTTCTCTTAAATAGTATTATCCCCCAAGGCTTCTCTTTTTTTAAAAGAATTTTTTCTTTTTTTGTTAATTTAATTCCTCTTATACTTACAATTAAAGGTTTTAATTTCATTTACTTTTTAATAAATCCCAAAAACTTCTTTTTTTTTTGGTAGTGTTATCTTCTATAGAATTATTGAACTCTATTACATCTTTGGTATCGTTAGAAAAAACCGGTAAGTCTAAAATTTTATCTTTAAGTATTTCATTAATATTATTTCGATTATAGTTTTTCTCAGTCATATTTTTGTTTGAAGAATAGTATTTAAAAATTAAAAAAATAAAGGAAATTACTAATAAAAACATTATAAAATTAAGAACTTTAATATACATTACATTTTTTCTGGAAGTGAAACTCCTAGAATATTCATTCCATTTCTTATTACTATAGCAATTAAATAAATTAAAGCTAATGAGTGCTCTTTCTTCACTTTTCCGTCTTCTATTAATTTAAATTTTTTATCTTCATTACCTTTGCTCCAATATGAATGGAATAGAGTCGACAATTCAAATAAATAGAAAGGAATTTTATGTGGTTCTAATTTGTAAGATGCTGAGTCTATTATTTTTGGCCATTCAAATATTTTTCTTATTATCTTATCTTCATATTCATTAGGTTGAAATGTTTTAGCATTAATTGAAATTTGATCATTTAAACTAATCTTTAGTGTTCTAATAATTGAGTTTATCCTTGCATAGGCATACTGAACATAAAACACAGGGTTATCTTTTGTTTTTTCTTTTACTTTTTCAAAGTCAAAATCAAGTTCAGCATCATTGCTTCTATTTAACATCATAAATCTTATTGAGTCTTTGTTGACTTCATTCAATAGTTCTTTAACTGAAATAAAGTCTCCTGCTCTTTTTGACATTTTGAATGGTTGACCATTTTTATAAAGTTTTACTAATTGACACACTTTACAATCCATCTTTACTTTTTTATTAGATAA
>MDTB01163752.1_pt1 | contig 21417 bp, 22 predicted proteins | sample 811161 | NCBI WGS metagenome assembly MDTB01 (sample SAMN05326650, study PRJNA326480) | marine metagenome | isolation source: seawater | place: Mediterranean Sea | collected 2009
AACATAATAAGTAATAAAGATAAATCTGTTTTTTTATAATTTAAAATACACGATTTTTTCATGTAGTATTATATACACTTCTATCGCCAACCGGCAATATCCATCAGCATAATGGACTTTTTATTTAATCTTGCTAAAGAAGTTAAATCTGTTTTATCTTTTGTGAAATTATTATATTTGCTCATATAATTGTTAAGTTCAATATTTTTTCTAATTGGGTATTCATAATTAACTTCAGCATAAATTTTCTGAGCCACATCACTACTCAGAAATTCAAGAAATTTAATAGCATTTTTTTTATTTTTACTATTTTTAATTATGCCTGCGCCACTAATATTGACATGAGTTTTCATATAGTTATCTTTTGGAAAGTATTCACTAATATTAGTTAATAAATTTTCTTTATCTTGGCTTTTCATTTTCAAAAAGTAATAACTATTAACTAAGGCTATATCTCCCTGACCTGCAACTACCGCTCTAATTTGATCTCTATCACCGCCTGAGGGTTTTCTTGCAAAATTTTTTGTAAAATTTTCCAAAAAAGCCCCTACTTTTTTATCTCCATAGTTAATTATCATTGCTGAAACTAAAGATTGATTATAAACATTGTTAGAAGATCGGACTAAAACCTTTCCTAACCAATTACTATTAGCTAAATCTATATATCCTTTCAAATTTAAGGGATCAACATTTTGTTTATTATAAACAAAAATTCTAGCTCTTAAACTAAAACCAAACCAAAAATTTTCCTTATCTCTATACTGAGTGGGTATGTTATTATTTAGCTTAATATTATTAATTTTTTGCAGTATGTTTTTTTCTTTAGCATTATAAAGTCTACCTACATCTGTTGTAAGTAATATATCAGCTTTAGTATAATCTCCCTCCTGTTCAATTCTACTAATAAGTTGATTAGCTTTTGCCGCAATTATGTTTACTTTTATATTACTATTCTTTTCAAATATTTTTATTAATGGTCTCATTAATACTTCTTGCCTTGCTGAATAAATATTAATTGCTTCTTTAGGAAAAATATTTAAGCAAATAAAAAAGAAAAATATTATAAGATATAATTTAGCCAATTTTCACTCATTTCACCTTAATTTTATAATACAAATAGAATAATGTAAATGATAATTATTATTATTGCTACTAGTTATTATTACTATTGACATTAATAATCATTCTCATTATATATTTATTAGGGAGATATTTATGAATAAAATAATAATGATTTTAATAATGTTTGCTTTTATGTTTTCTAAAGTAAAAGCAGATGCAGACTTAGAAAATAAGCTTGAAGAAATGCAAGCTGAAATTGATACTCTAGCTGAATTAATAGAAGAAGGAGGATCAGACTCAGAAGGCGGATGGTGGACAAAAACTTCACTAGGTGGATATGGAGAATTGCATTGGGAAAATGCAGGCACACCATTTGATGATAGTGCCGGTTCTGCCTCCTCTGCTAATAATGTAGACGCACACAGGTATGTATTATTCTTTGGCCATGAATTTAATAAATATTTAAATTTTGGTAGTGAGATGGAGTTAGAACACGGTCTAGTCAAAGATAACAATGGTGAGATGGAATTAGAGCAAATGTATATTGAGCAAAACCTAGGCTACATGGGAATGGATGACACCTTCATTAAGTATGGTGTATTTTTAATACCAGTAGGTATCACTAATGAAACGCATGAACCACCTACCTTCTATGGTGTAGAAAGAAACGTTGTAGAAAAGGAATTGAATGCGAATACATGGTGGGAAGGTGGAGTTTTGGCTCAATCTGGACTAGGTATTGATGGCGTAGATATAACTTTTGCAGTTCATTCAGGACTTGATAACACAAGTGGCGACATAAGATCTGGTAGAGGTAAATTACAAGAACAAGATGGTTCTAACATTGCCTATACAGCAAGAGTTAGGCTTGGAAATATTATACCGGGTGCAGAAGTTGCATTCTGGCATAATTTTCAAAGCGATATGGATAACACACCAGCTACCGGAAATGTACGAGTAAGTTTAGTCGGAGGACACATCAATATGTCACCTTCCGAGGGTTTTGGTTTTAGAGCTCTTGCTGGACAGTGGGATTTAGATTGCCCTAGTACTCATGCTTGTTATGACAATGGTTATGCAGCTGCATATGGCGCATTTATAGAGCCATCATATAGATGGAGTTTAGGTGGGCCAATGGATAGTTCTATTGGAATAGCAGCCAGAGCGGGAGTGAGAAATGATAAAGCTGATGAAAAAGCTAACGCCAGTAATAAAGTAAGAAGATATGATTTATTATTAAATTATTGGTTATCTCCTAATGCTGTACTTAAAATCGATTACGAGAATTCAAAGACATACACTGATGACAAAGGATCAGCAGGGTATAACTTTGGAATGGGTTACCAGTTTTAAATTATAATCTCTTCCCGTTTCTATATATTTAAAATTGGATTAATAAGAGTATTTTTCTGTGAGTGGAGGAATACTCTTATAATAAGTTATAACATTAATTAAGAAAAAAACTATATACTAAATCATGACAAAATACATAATTATAATTTTCATCACCTTAACAATACAAAATACTGCATTTAGCAAGGTTTCTGAGGAAGAGAATACTTTTTTAAATAAAGTATTTCAAGATAATATACCAAAAAAACAGAGATTTATTCTTATAGGTGAGAACAAAAATAAAATCAAAGAAATTATGGGAGAAAAGTATAAAAAAAGGCTTTTCTCGTTTTGGCAAAAAGATAAAGATAAAGTATGGATTTTGAATTCTATAGGCAAGTATAAACCAATTACCGCTGGTTTTGTCACAAGTAATTGTAAAATTAAAAGTTCACACGTCATTGTATACAGGGAACAACATGGCTATGAGATAAAATATCCTTCTTTTTTGTTACAGTTTACTGAAGGCGAATTAAATAGTAATATGAAACTAGATTTTAATGTAGATAATATATCTGGGGCAACATTATCGGTAAACTCTATGAAAAGAATGGCGCAGGCTGCTTTATTACTTGATAAACTATCAAATGAAAATACATGTACTTAAACTTAAGCTAAGAAAACTACATAAATATATTGGCTTTGCTTTTAGTTTATTTATAGTTCATTTAACCATAACTGGGATTCTGTTAACTTATCCTAAAACCTTTAAAATTGAAGAAACTTTAATAAATAATTATTATATTTTAAAAAAATATAATATGGAAACTTTTAAAGATGTTTTTGAGTTTAAAAATGACAAAAATGATATAATTCTTATCAAAAATAATATTTATCTTAATGACAAATTTATAGACAAGTTTAAAGAAGATATATTTGGCGTTTTTTTTAATAACATTGAAAATAAGTTATATGTCCTTTCTAGTAAGCGACTAATAATTTATTTATTTGCTATAATCGATGAAGAATTAGAAATAGAAGATATCTTAACTTTGAATAATGAAAAAAGCTTAAATAAATTAGGAATTAACATTATTACTAATGAGATTATTTTAAAAAAAGATTCAATGTATTATAAGTTAGTTGATAACTCTATTTTAAAGTTAATTAAAACAGCTAATGTTAATGATTATAATTGGTCTAATATGACTAAACCTAATAAAGACTTAGCTAATCATTATCTAACGCTTCATCAAGGTAGTGGAGTTTCTATAATTAGAATTCTTACTGAATTACATAATGGAAAATTTTTTGGCTCTATATTTACACTAATTCTTTTTTTCTCATCATTAAGTCTGCTTTTTTTAACATTTAGTTCGTTTATCTTTGCAACTAACCTATTCAAAAATAAAAAAAAGTAATATATTATTACAATGAAAATATTATTATTCATATTGATTTCTTTATATGCTTTAAGCAATGTAGTCAGTGATGACAAATACCTATCAATTACTAACCTTATGGTTGTAAAAAGAAATAAAGCCTCCTGTCAGAGATTAGGTAATATATATGATGCTTGTCAATGGATGCTAAAGTTCACATTAAATAATAAAACTAGCAATAATTTAATATCATTTTGTTCAGTAATTAAAATAAATGATGAAAAATATAAATTGTGTTCTAATAAATTATCAAAAAAATATTATACTGCTGCCAATAAAAGTAAAATAGTGTTAACTAATTTATCAGAGTTGATAGAATATGAAAATGATAACGCTAAACCTAGGGTAAGAATATCTGAACTAAAAGGAAAGTTTTCAAAACTTTAATTTTGTAGTACTTATAATTTAATTTTTATTGTATATTTTACCTTTGAATAATGTTTAGGGCAGTTAGCTCAGCGGGAGAGCACCACGTTGACATCGTGGGGGTCACTGGTTCGATCCCAGTACTGCCCACCAGAATTTAATAATTAATACGACGTTAGAATTTTATAAACATTAAGGATTAACATGGAATTTATTTTTAGTCTAAATTTATATTTAATAATAGTTTTATTTATAGCTTTGGTATTACCTTTCTTATTTATAAAGATAATACACCCTCTCCTTAAAAAACTTATTGAGAAAAAGAATAAAAGACTTTTTAAAAATTTAGTAGAAGTAAGGTTTTTTTACACACTTAGCTATGTATTATCACCGTTAGTACTTTTATTAACAATAAATAATTCAAATATATTTAATAATGAATTAATAAAATTAATTTTTTTAATAAAAAAAATAGCTAGTATTTGGATAATAATCTCCTTAGCTATATTAATAAATAAATTCTTAAGTGCTGTTAGCACTACGTATAAAAAGAATGGTTTTTTTATTAAATATCCAGTTAACAGTTACTTGCAATTATTTAAGTTAATAGTAATTATAATTTCAGTAATATTAGTAATATGCCTTGCACTAAATTTGTCTCCCTGGGGAATATTGTCGGGAGTTGGAGCACTTGGTGCAATTTTACTTTTAGTTTTTAAAGATACTATTTTAGGCTTAGTAGCAAGTATACAAGTATATGGTGGAAAGTTATTGAAAGAGGGGGATTGGATAGAATTAAAAGATTTAAATATTGATGGTGAAGTATTAGAAGTAGGCTTACACAGAGTAAAAGTTAAAGCTTGGGATAATACCATAACTACATTTCCCACCTCAAAATTTTTAGAGCTTACCTTTAAAAATTGGAGAGGCATGCAAGATAGTGGTGGTAGAAGAATTAAAAGAAAAATAATTATTGCGTTGCCCTCTATAAAGTTTATAAATTCAAAATTACTTAATAAATTAGAAAGATTAAGCCTTTTAGAGAAATATTTAAAAAATAAAAACATTGAATTAAATAATGCTAATTTAAATAGAAAAGATGGAGATATAAATAAAAGAACTTTAACTAATATAGGGTGCTTTAGATTTTACGTAAAAAAATATTTAGAAACACATAACTCATTAAGAAAAGATATGACTATGTTAGTAAGACAGTTACCTATAAGCCAGTATGGATTGCCTATAGAAATCTATACTTTTACAAATACAACCAAATGGAGTGAATATGAAGATATTCAATCAGATATTTTTGATCACATACTTTCAACTATACATTATTTTGAGTTAGAAGTTTATCAAGAACCATCTAGTAGTGATATAAAAGCTATTATTTCTGACATAGAAATAAATGCAAATAAGTAATGACTATTGAGGTAGTAGCAGCGATAGTAATATATAAAAAAAAAATACTTGTCGCGCAAAGAAAAAGCTCAGAAAATCCCGACTTATCTCTAAAGTATGAATTTCCTGGAGGAAAGGTTGAAAATAAAGAAAGTAAGTTAGCTGCGCTTAAAAGAGAGTTATTTGAAGAACTAGAATTAGAGGTAAAAGATATAAAATATTTTTATGCATATGAATTTGGTTTTCCTGAAAAAATAAGACTAAATTTTTTTACCTGCAAAACCCAAGAATTAAACTTCAAGGTAAAAGTGCATGAAAAAGTAAATCTAATTGATGTGAATAAAATTAAAACACTAAATTGGCTTAAATCAAATTATAAAGTAGTAGAAAGAATAGAAAAGAAATATTCTCAATTTAGTAATAATTATTGATAAATTTTTTTTTGAAATTAAAAAAACCTTTATTACAATATGACCAAGCATCTTTATAAAAAGGCTCTAAAATTTCTATAGGGGTTACCTCATGCTGCAAAAGGAACTCTTTGAGTTTTATAAAAATATCTTTTTCATATCCTACTGTTATAAAGTCTGAATATATATTACTAATATTTTTAGATTTTATAAAATTTAAAAGTAATTTAAAATCATTATTTAAATCTATCTCTTTGACATTTATATTTTTAGAGTTACATAATTTCATAAAATCATCACAACAGTCATTTATGAAATTCTGAACAAAAATATTTTTTTTTACTGAAGGTACTTTTATTTTTAATAAGATTACTACTGATACCTTATCTTTATATTTTTTTATAAAGTTAAAATTTAAATTATTTTCTATTACAAAAATAGCATTAATTTTTTTATTGTTTATATCTGTGATATTTGAATAAATAATTTCATTTTTAGCATAATTATTTTCTTTTAATTGAATATCTTTAATTTCTGGGAGACTAAAGTTTTTAAATCTTGAAAATGTATACTTATTTATATTTTCTTTATTTGCTATATATTTTTTACCCCTAGTTTGAATACCTGCTACCCACCTCCAGGATAAAGTATTTGATGCAATATCTGCATCTAACAAATTTTCATAAAAGAAATGTGCCCCTAGCTCCCATGGAAGTTCAAGGTAAAAAATCCATATACTCGCAAACCACATTCTGCAGTGATTATGAAGGTATCCTGTATTTTTAAGTTGTCTGACCCAATCATCAAATGGTTCTAATTTTGTTTTTCCTTCAATTGCTAATTTGTATTGATGATTTATATCAGAGGAGTAAATATCTTCTAATTTTCTATGTAAGGTTTTTTTATAATTAATCCAAATAACTTTGTTTTGTTCCAGCCATCCCTTCCAGTAAGTACGCCAGAGAATTTCTTGAATAAATTTTTCGGAAGTATTTTCACTATTATTGATTTTTTTTAAAATAGTTTCTTCTTTAAGAATTCCTCTGCTAATATATGGTGATAGTCCTGAAACTACTTTTGTTATTTTTTTAGGACCATAATCATAATTTCTGAATCTCTCATAATTTATAATTTTATGTAATAAAAAATGACTTAATATATCATTAGCTTCTTTAAATTTATTACATTTATTCATTGTATTATCACGAAATTTATAATTGAAAAGCTTGTAAAAAATATTATTTTATTATTATGCTTTTTAAAAAAAAATTTACTTTTATTATTATACTATCAACGCTTTTATCATATAGTGCTTTATTTGCAACTATGAATGATAACTATAAATATGGTTTAAATGTTTATAAAAAGGGTAACTGTATGGGTTGTCATTCCTGGCATGGGAAAGGTGGCGGTGGTTATGGTGCAGGCGTATCTTTAAGAACTAATGAACTCACATTAAATGAAATTAAAAATATAGTAAAATGTGGTAGGCCCGGAACAGGAATGCCTTATTTTTTTAAAAAATCTTATGTTATTGAAAAATGTTATGACACTACTTTTAATGATTACGATAAAAGCTATAGACCAATATCTTCAAAAAAGTTTCTTAATATGAGACAAATTGACGCTGTATCCATATTTGTTAAAGAAGTTCTTCAAGGAAAGAAGTTAGATAAAAGTTATTGTGAAGGTTTTTTTAACAAAGGGTCAAAAGTTTGTAATAGTTTAAATTGAAAATTTCACCTACTACCTAAAACGAATGTTTTTTCTTGATAGGTCACTTATTTTTTTACATCCCATTAGTTTCATATCTCTTTCTATTTCTGACTTCATATTACCTATAGCTCTTTCTACTCCTTTTTGTCCCGCCGCAGCTAAAGCATATAAATAAAATCTTCCTCCTGAACAAGCTTTGGCTCCTAAGGATAATGCCTTCAACACATGAGTTCCTCTTCTAATACCACCGTCACATATTACCTCTATTTTATCTCCAACAGCATCTAATATTTCTTTCAATTGGTCAAATGGAGATCTTGATCCATCTAATTGTCTTCCCCCATGATTAGATATCATTATTGCAGAGGCTCCAATATCAACTGCTTTTTTTGCATCTTCAACACTCATTATTCCTTTCAAGCAAAAATGTCCTCCCCATTGACTTCTCAGTTTCTCAGCATCATTCCAATTCATATTTTGATCTAACATTGAACTAAAGTAGTCGCCAACTGATATGGCAAGGTTGCTACCCTCTTTTATATAATCTTTGAGTTGGGATAGTTCAAATTTGTCATGTGTAAAGTAATTAAATGCCCACATGGGATGAAAGGCAAAACTCATTAAACTTGCTAAAGTAAGTCTTGGAGGAGAGGTGAACCCTGTTTTTAAATCTCTCTCTCTATTACCCCCTGTAATAGTATCTACTGTTAATGCAATAGCATCAAACTTTGCCGCTTTACACTGTTCTACCATATTATCGTTGAGCCCTCTATCCTTGTGAAAATAAAACTGAAAGATTTTAGGTGTTGATACGTGTTCAGCTATTTTTTTTAAGCTATATGTTCCTAAAGAAGAAACACCAAAATACGTATTATATTTTTGAGCTGCCTGACCTACTGCTAATTCTCCATCATGATGAAATAACCTTTGTAATGCCGTAGGTGAGCAAAAAATTGGAATATCAATTTTTTTTCCCATTAATTCTACTGATGTATCAATATTTTCTACTCCTGCTAAAACATTAGGAACTAGATCGCAATTTTCATAGGATTTAGTATTTTGTTTTATAGTAACCTCATCATCAGCTGCACCATCAATATAATGAAATATAGGTGATGGAAGTCTTGATTTTGCTAACTTTCTAAAATCTTCAGTATTATTGCATTTTGATAAAGTATTGAACATATTTTTCTTTCTATTTATATTAGTTTTTTTATTATAAAAAACAATCGCTTTTATTGTTTATTATGATATAAAAAAAATATGAAGAATAATCAAAGTATTTCTAGCATTGCAAATGAGACTAAACTTATAGTTGAAAAAGGATCTGTTTTGAAAGCAGACTGCATTCTTGATGTGCACGGATATATTAAAGGAAATATTAAAGGCACCACAGTAAAGATTGGACCTAAAGGAAAAATTGATGGTAATCTTAACTGTAATACTTTAGAAATATTCGGTGAATTTACTGGAAATGGAGAGGTGGTTGAACTCAAGGTTTGTAAAGGAGGAAGAGTAAAAGGGTCATTGTCTTATAATACAATAATAGTTGAGGTAGGTGCTACTATATCTGGCCCCATGAAACCTATTGAAAAAGATCAGGTGCTTCTCATTGAAAATAAATGATTTGCCTAAAGAAATTTTCGAAGCAGCATGTAAATTTAAATTACTAAATACATCAATAAAATATAATAGCAAAAAAATCACCGATGGTGTTTCCTCAGATATTTGGTACGTAAAAACAGATAAAAATAAAGAGTTTTGTATTAAAAGAGCATTAGCAAAACTGACTGTTAAGGAAGATTGGTTTGCTCCTGTAAATAGAAGTAATTTTGAGGCAATGTATTTCAAGTACTGTAAAAAAATATCGCCTAAATCTTTTCCTTTAATTTTAGGACACGATAATAAAAATTTCATATTAGCTATGCAATGGTATAAACCAACGAAAAATGAGATATGGAAAAGAAAATTAATGAAGCAAAATATAAAAAATAAGGACTCTATAGATATTTCAAATATACTTTTAAAAAAACATAAATTTTTTTTCAACAAAAATTTCTATAAGAAAAAATTTGATAACGATAAAACATTTTATGCGATTAGGATAGAACCTTATATAATGTTCACTTCTAGAAAGTATCCTCAATATAAATTCAAATTTAAAAGTGTTGCTAAGAGCCTTGTAAAAAATAAAAAAACTTTAATACATGGCGATTTTAGTCCTAAGAATATTTTGATTGGTCCTCACAGCCCAATTATTCTAGATGCAGAAACAGCATGTTGGGGAGATCCTATTTTTGATTTAGCATTTTGTAATAATCATATCTTTTTAAAAAGCTTGTTACCTAATTTTTTAGGAAAAAAATATTTAAAATTAAGCTATAAATTTCTAAATAATTACATTAAAAATATATCGTGGGAATGTAAAAATGATTTTATAAGAAGACTTCTTGATATAATACCCTTATTGTTGTTAGCAAGAGTTGATGGTAAATCACCGGTCGAATATTTTAAAGAAAAGGAAAAGGGTAAAACTAGAGATTTAGCAAAAAATATATTAAATTCGCAAATACAAAGTATTGATCAGTTATTCATGATAATTAATAATTATGTTAAAAAATAAAATTACTAACGTTAAAGGTAGAATGGTTTTTGATAGTAGAGGAATGCCTACTGTTGAGGCAGAAATAACTGTTAATAATAAATATATATCAACTGCCATTGCTCCATCAGGAGCTTCAAAGGGGAAAAATGAAGCGATTGAAAAAAAAGATAATAAAGATAAGTTTTTAGGTAATAGTATTGATCAAAATCTATCAATCATTAATAATGAAATAAAAGAAACCTTAATTGGTATAGATATTGAGGATCAAGTAGCTATAGATAATAAACTTATTAAATTAGATGGGACTAAAAATAAATCTAAGTTAGGTGCTAATACTACTATTGCAGTATCCATGGCAACTTTGAGAGCTGCAGCTATTTCAAATAATACTCCTTTATGGTCTTACTTAAATAATAGTTCAAATAAAAAAATTCCTATGCCAGAGATTCAAATTATAGGTGGTGGTGCCCATGCTAGAGGAAGTCTAGCTATTCAAGATTTCATGATAATCCCTAACGGAGCTTCTGACTTTTATACTGCTTTACATTGGACTTTTAAAGTATATAAAAAAGCAGGAGAAAAGCTTTTTCAAAAAAAAAAACTTTATGGCGTGGCTGATGAAGGTGGTTATTGGCCATTTTTTGATAGCATTAGCAAAACTCTTGAATTTTTAATAGAAGTAATTGAAGAATTAGGTTTTAAACCATTAAAAGATATTTCGATTTCTCTCGATATTGCAGCAAATAATTTTAAAATAGGTAATGCTTATAAAATATCAGATAACTCAAATCTAATTAGTGCTAATGAGCTTTGCAACAAACTTCTTAAATTAGTAAGTAATTATCCTATAATTTCTATAGAAGATCCATTTTCTGAAGATGATGTTAAATACTTTGTAAAATTTAAAAAAAATGCACCTCATTATTTACAAATAGTAGGAGATGATTTAGTAGTAACTAATAACAAATTTATAAAAAAAGCACACAAAGAAGATGCAATTAATGCTATTTTAATAAAACCTAATCAAGTTGGTACAATTACTGAAGCCTTTGATGCTCTACAATTGTCAAAAAAATTAGGTTTAATGACTATATTATCTGCAAGGTCAGGAGAAACTGAAGACAACTTTATTGCAGACTTATGTGTTGGTTGGAATATTAAACAAATAAAAGTTGGTTCTTTTTCTAGATCTGAAAGATTAAGCAAGTGGAATCAATGCTTGAGAATAGGAGAGAAGTTAAATAAAAAATATGATATGCATCAAAATATCAAAAATTGGAACTTTTAATTAATAATTTTTTTTTTCTGCCAATTTTTAAGTAAATTTAAGTTATTAGAATGAGAATTATTTTTAATTTTTTCTAATGGGCAGGCTAACTCAATTACATAGCCATTCGGGTCTCTAAAATATACAGATTTAATAAAGCCATGATCAATAATACCCCTAGTATCTATATTTAACTCAATACCCTTATTATACATTTTATTTAAATTTTCTAATGTTACTTCAAACGCAATGTGTAAGTCAAAGTCTCTTTGTTTTTTAAATTCAAAACTTTGTGCAGGTTCTTCAAAGAACGCTATACAAGAACCATCTTTAATTTGATAAAAAGTGTGCAATACATCTGTTTTTCTATTTGTTTTAGTGTAATTAATCTCTAGTACTTTTACTAACTTTAATTCAAGGAACTCTTCATAAAACTTTCTAGTCTCTTCACTATCTTTACATCTGTACGCACTATGATGAAGTCTAATTAAATTGCTCATTTGTATATTAGTTTTGACAAATTCTTTATAAGAATATATATAATTAAGTTGGAGATATCAAATGAAAGTTTTAGCATCCTTAAAGAGTGCAAAAAAAAGAGACAAAGACTGCAGATTAATTAGGAGAAAAGGTAAGCTTATTGTAATTAATAAGAAAAATCCTAGATTAAAGGCTCGTCAAGGTTAATGCAATGAAGTTAAATAAAAGTAATGATAAAATTGAGGCGGCAGTTTATAGAAAACTTGTTAATCATTTAAGAGAAAATACTCATGTTCAAAATATAGACCTGATGAACTTAGCTGGCTTTTGTAGAAATTGTCTTTCTAAATGGTATGTTGAGGCTTCTAAAGATAATGGCGAAGACATAGCATATGATAAAGCAAAAGAAATTATTTATAATATGCCTTATGATCAATGGAAAAAAAAGTATCAGAGATAATATTATATTCTGTGATATTCTTTGTACCAATGAACAAAACTAGTAAGTCCTTTTTTTAAATTAACTTTTGGCTCAAAGTTTAAGTCTTTTCTGCTTTCTTCAATATCTGCATAAGTTTTTTTAACATCTCCTAATTGCATAGGAACTAATTTTTTTTTTGCCTTTTTTCCTATAATATTTTCTAATAAGCTTATCATTTTTTCTAAAGCTACAGGCGAGTTATTTCCTAAGTTATATAATTTATGCCTGTTTTTTTTACTATTTTCAGAGAGAAAAATTGCCTTTTCAACTCCGTCTATAATATCATCTATATAAGTAAAATCCCTGCTTAACTTTCCTTTGTTAAATACTTTTATTACTTTGTTTTCAATAATCGCCTTAGTAAATTTCCAAATCGCCATATCCGGTCTACCCAAAGGACCATAGACAGTAAAAAACCTTAAACCTATTGAATTTACACCATATAAGTTATTATAACTTTCAGCCATTAACTCATTAGATCTCTTTGTTACTGCATATAAAGAAACAGGCTGAGATACATCATCGTCAATTGAAAATGGAATTTTTTTATTAGCGCCATAAACAGAACTAGATGACGCATAAACTAGATTAGTATTTTTGTTTTCTCTACAAAATTCTAATATTTTAAGAAATCCGTCTATATTATACTTCAAATAAATATTAGGGTTTGTGATAGAATATCTTACACCTGCTTGAGCTGCAAGATGACAAATGACCTTTATTTTTCTTTTATAAAGTAATTTTTTTAAGCAAATATTTTTTGATAAATCTGCTTTTATAAAAGTAAAATTTTTATATTTCTTCAAAATTTTCAATCTATATTTTTTTAGATTAACATCATAATAACTATTTAAATTATCTATTCCTATGACTTCTTTATTTTTAGAAAGTAATCTTAAAGAAATATTACTTCCTATAAAACCAGCTGATCCTGTAATCAATATTGTCATTTTTTTATTATTTTTAAAAAATTAGTATAATTGTAATAAAGTTTTACTATGTTATATTATTATCATGTCTAAAGTAAGTTTAGAAGATAAATATTTAATTAGTGAAGGAAGAATTTTTGTTAACGGAACTCAGGTTCTTGTTAAAATCCCACTTATACAAAAATTATTAGATAATAAAATAGGTTTAAATACTTCTGGTTTTATTTCAGGTTACAGAGGTTCTCCCTTAGGGGCATATGATAAAGCTTTATGGCAAGCTACAGATTATTTGAAAAAAAATAATATAAATTTTTCACCTGGATTAAATGAAGATTTGGCAGCTACTGCAGTTTGGGGTAGTCAACAACCTAATTTAATTTCGGAGTCAACAAATGATGGAGTATTTTCTATTTGGTATGGGAAGGGTCCAGGAGTAGATAGAAGTGGCGATGCCTTTAAACATGCTAACTCTGCAGGAACTTCGAAAAATGGAGGCGTTTTAGTTCTGCTTGGGGATGACCATACAGCTAAATCCTCTACATTAGCTCATCAAAGTGAGTTTGCAATGTTAGACGCACAAATTCCTATATTAAATCCGTCTAACTTAGATGATTTATTAGAGTATGCTATTTTTGGTTGGGAACTTTCTAGATATTCTGGTTTGTGGGTTTCTATAAAGTGTATTACCAGCATTATTGATAGTACAGCATCGATAAAAGTTGACACTTCTAATTTAAAATTTATCAAACCTTCTTTAAATAAAGTGGAATCAAATGTGCATATAAGGATAAGTGACAATATTCTCGATCAAGAAAAAAGAATACCTCAATTAAAAATACCAGCTGCGCTTAAATTTGCTGCGGCTAATAATATAAATAAAATAATTTGGAATAACGGTCAAAAAAATATAGGTATTGTTGCAACTGGTAAGGCATATGCTGACACTATGGAATGCCTTGCTAATTTAAATATAACCTCAAGTGTAGCCCAAAAATTAGGCATACATATGCTGAAAATAGGCATGACTTGGCCTTTAGAAAAAAATATAATTGAAAAATTTGCTGAAAATATGCAAGAAATTCTAGTAATTGAAGAGAAAAGAGGCTTTTTAGAATTAAACCTTAAAAATATGCTGTATAATTGTAAAAATATGCCGAAGAGGATTATAGGTAAAACTGATGAAGAAAATAATAATTTAATAAAGGATGATTATGAAATTAATAAGTCTGACCTGAAAAATGTAATAATATCTAGAGTGAAAAAAAACTGCAATGTAGATATTGATAATTCTGATCCTAATAGAATACAAAAAATTAAAATAAGAAAAGATAGAAATAATATTGAAAGAACTCCTTATTTTTGTTCTGGATGTCCGCATAATACTTCTACTAAAGTACCAAAAAATAGTAAGGCTATGGCTGGAATAGGTTGCCACTTTATGGCAGCATGGATGAATAGAAATACTTCTCTCTTCACGCATATGGGAGCTGAAGGAGCAAATTGGATTGGAATGTCTCCTTATGTAAAAGATAAGCATATCTTTCAGAATATAGGTGATGGAACATTTAATCATTCTGGTACTTTAGCTATAAGAGCCTCTATTGCTGCTAAAGTTAACATAACATATAAGATACTTTATAATGATGCTGTTGCAATGACTGGAGGACAGCCTGTAGATGGAATTCCTAGTACATCCCAAATTTCTCATCAACTATATGGTGAAGGAGTAAAAAAAATAGCTATAGTAACTGATGAAATAGAAAAATATAGAAATATAAACACTTTAGCTAAAGGCACTAAAGTACATCACAGAAAAGAATTAGAATTAATTCAAAGTGAATTTAGGCAAATAAATGGTGTCACTATAATAATTTATGATCAAACTTGTGCTACAGAAAAGAGAAGAAGACGAAAAAGAGGCCAACTAGTAGATCCAAATAAAAGAATAATTATAAACCATCTAGTATGTGAAGGATGTGGAGATTGCTCTGTAGAGTCCAACTGTATATCTATTGAACCCTTAAAAACCGAATATGGTGTAAAAAGAAAAGTAAATCAATCAACTTGTAATAAAGATTATAGTTGTGCAAATGGTTTTTGTCCTTCATTTCTATCTGTAGAAAATGCTAAAATAAGAAAACAGGTTTTTAAACAAATAAATGAACCAATTTTTAGAATTAAAAAGCTTAAAGAGCCTAATAAAGTCATATTAGATGATAAACCATATAATATTCTAGTTACAGGAATAGGAGGTACTGGAGTAGTTACTATAGGAGCCTTAATAGGTATGGCCGCACATATAGAAAGAAAAGGAGTTTCAATATTAGATCAAGTTGGAATTGCTCAAAAAGGAGGAGCTGTGTTAAGTCATATTAAAATAGCAAAAAAGCCTGAATATATATTCTCTTCCCAAATAGCACCTAATTCAACTAACCTTTTATTAGGCTGTGATATAGTAGTTTCAGCAAGCAAAGAAGTTAGAGGCTTATTAGAGAGAAACTCAACCTATGCAATAGTAAATAATCATGAAACACCATTATCACAGTTTGTTTTAGACCCAGACTTTTCTTATAGCACATCGTTAACTTCAAATTTAATAAAAAATGATACTAATGAAATTGAACAAATTAATGCCTCAGAACTTTCAAAAGCACTTTTTGGAGATACTATATTATCAAATATGTTTCTAGTTGGATTTGCTTTGCAAAAGGGGGCGATCCCCTTATCTATTAAATCTTTTAAAGAGGCTATTAAAATTAATGCTGTTAGTGTTGAAGATAACCTTAATGCTCTAAATTGGGGTAGGCTTGCAGCAGATGATATAAAATATGTATTAAAAAAAAGTAATTTAGTTAACAATAATACCAATAAAGATATTTCATTGAAGGATTTAATTAGTAACCGATATTTAGATTTAACTAATTACCAAAATAAAAAATATGCTGAAAGGTTTAAAACTATAATAAATAAAGTCATTTCTATTGATAAACAATTTAGTACTAAAAAATTAAAGTTATCTAAACTAGTAGTTAATACTTTATATAAAATAATGGCATATAAAGATGAGTTTGAAGTAGCAAGACTTTACACAGATGGAAGGTTTAAAAGTTATCTTAATAATATTTTTGAGGGGAACCTGAAGATTGGGATATACTTGTCCCCTCCTATACTAAATTTAAAAGATAAAAAAACTAAAAAACCGAAAAAAATATTATTTTCTAAAAGTATTTTTATTATTTTTTCTATTCTCAAGAAATTTAAATTTCTTAGAAATACACCTCTTAATATTTTTTCTTATAGTTTAGAGAGAAAAAAAGAAAAAAATTTGATGAATCAATTTGAAAGCTGTTTAAATTTAGTACTAAAAAAGCTTAATGATAATAATTATACAAAAAGTTTAGATCTAATTGATATATTTAATGATATTAAAGGTTTTGGTCATGTAAAAATGAGAAATTTTAAAAAGTTTGAAGCTTTATATGCTTTAAGAATTAGAGAATATAAAGAACTATCCAGTAAAAAACAAATAGCAGCAGAATAGAATACTTAAGATAAATAATATGACTAAATCATATAAAACTAGCTATGGTAAAGAAACTAAAAGAATACTGAAAGTTGGAACCAATGTGGGCAGTTTTGTTGCTAAATTAGCTACGAAAAATCTTTTAGGACTATCTGATAAAGAAAAAAATGCCGAAGAACTTATGCATCTATTGGGTAATCTAAAAGGTCCTATAATGAAAGTTGCTCAGATTTTATCAACTATACCAGATGCAATTCCTCCTGAATATTCTAAAAAATTATCTATGTTACAGGCTGAAGCACCAGCAATGGGCTGGTTATTTGTTAAGAGAAGAATGAGAACTGAGCTTGGTAGTAATTGGGAAAATAAATTTGATAGGTTTGATAGGAAGGCAATTAAGGCTGCATCTTTAGGTCAAGTTCATCAAGCTAAACAAAAAAGTAATAATAATCTATTAGCATGTAAACTTCAATATCCTGATATGCTTTCAACTATAAGTGCTGACTTAAAACAACTTAGACTAATATTAAAAATATATAAACAAATTGAAAGTACTATTAATACAGAAGATATTTATTTAGAGTTAAAAGAAAGACTCTATGAGGAAGCTAATTATACGAACGAATTGAAAAATATTTTAATATATAAAAATATTTTTAAAAAAAATAAAAATATTATTATTCCAACTCCAAACAAAGAATTATCTACAAATAAATTGATTACAATGACTTGGTTAGATGGTATAGCTTTAAATCAACTATATACTGCAAATCAAAAATTAAGAAATAAAATAGCTGAAAATCTATTTGATGCTTGGTATATTCCATTTTATAAGTTTGGTATTATTCATGGTGACCCTCATCCAGGAAATTATACTATTACTGACAGTGGGAAAAAAGTTAACCTATTAGATTATGGGTGTATTAGAATATTCAATCCTAAATTTGTAGGTGGTGTTATAAAACTTTATAGAGCATTAATAAATAATAATAATGATGAAGCAGCTAAAGCTTATAAAAGCTGGGGCTTTAAAAATTTGAATTCTGATTTGGTGACAGCCTTAAATATTTGGGCATTATATTTATATGGGCCATTACTAGAAGATAAAATTAGAAAGATTCAAGACCATCAAGGAGCAACATATGCTAAAGAATTACTTGTAAAAGTAAGAAAAGATTTAAAAAAATTTGGAGGAATTAAACCTCCTAAAGAGTTTGTATTAGTTGATAGAGCAGCTATTGGACTGGGTTCAGTCTTTATGAATTTAAATTCAGAACTAAATTGGCATAAAAAGTTTGAGACATTAATTAAAGGCTTTAATGAAAATAAAGTTTTATCAGCACAAAATAATGTACTAAGTAAATAAATAAAATATGGATTTTGTATTTGTTTTAATAACTGCTTTTATAGCTTGGCATGGGCTAACATTTAAAAATAAAAATGGGAAAAAAGATTTCGTTAGATTATTATTTGGAGCAATATCATTACTTTTTTGTTTAAGGGTCCTTTTTTTTGATATTTTAGGAGCATACTGATTACATTTGATAATCTGGCTGTAAACTATCAATTTCTTTATTATTAAATATTCCTTTATTATCTTTTAATTTTAATTGTTTTTCTAAATATAATAATCTTTCTTGAATATTAGATGGTTTAAAATGAATATTTTTTAAGAATCTTTTAAAAAAACTCATTCCCTTAGTTATCCTATCATCTTGATTTATTGCTTTTCTATAAAAATATAAAGCCTTGTTATATTCTCCAACAGTATCGTATAAGATAGCGATATTAGTGAGTGCAGGTAAAAAATTTTTATTTTTCTTCAATACTAAATTAAAAGTTTTTTCTGCTTGAGAATAATTTTTCATTCGCATTAAACTTCTAGCTTGTCCTTCTAAAGCATATAAATTTTCAGGTTCTTCGCTATACACTTTTTTATATAAGTTTAATGCCTTTGAATATTTTTTATTTAAAAAATTACTATTTGCTTCAGTATAATTACTATCTACTTTTTTATAACCTTTTACCAAGTCCCAAAATAACCAAAAAAATATAATTATACCCATAGTAATGGCAATAATTTTAAATATTTTATAATTTGATATCATAATTACACTAATTCAAGTAAATAAATATATGAAAATATGAAGCTGATAATAACTGATAATATTATTGATCTATTTCTCAAATAATTTCTCTTATCTAAAAAGGCTTGTTTGTTAAGTTTTCTGATAGATAAAGCGAAAATAAATTTATAAACAGGATATATCAAGCATAAGAATAGTATCGAGCTAAATATTATCCAATGTAAAAATGATTCTATATATATTTTTTATAAATCCTTTTTTGACGGAGTTGAGAATTCCATTTTATAGGCTAACATCCACATCATGTATACTCCTATTATCCAAAATAATATTTGCCATGCCCATATAGAAGGTATTCCAAAAATCCAAGTATCAGAATTGGTAGGATCACCAAATATCCAATTTCCAATAACTGCTCCAGGACCTATTCCAAAAAAGAACCATAATAAAGTAATTATCCAAGCTATTGGTATTAAATTTCTTTTTTCAGCTGGTAGGCCTGCATACTCTTTAAGAAAATTGTGAAATTTCATTTTATGATCTAATTCTTCTTTATTTTGGGTAAAAAATGAAACAATTATAGCTGTACCTAAATTAAAAAAAATACCCCATCCGGCTGAATGAATTGTTAAAGGCCATCTTCCCCATGCTGTTATTCCTAATGCTGCACCAATGCTTTCTGTACAAGTAACAGCTATTAAACCAGCTATAAGACCTAGCGTAATACCAGCTCTAGTTAACCATGGCCAAAAGCATATAGCAATTAAAGCAGGCCACATTTGAAAACCGTATGCAACAGCTAGACCTCCTAAAAGAACTAAAGCATCTGTTGCAGTTGCTGCTACTAAAAGAGCCATTACTACTATTAATACAACAAAAGCTCTTCCAAAAAATACCTGTTGAGCATCAGTAGCATTTGGTATCAAATATCTTTTTACCAAGTCTCTAGTAATCATAGCTCCTGCAGTTGACATATAAGCTGCGCCTGTGGATTGCATAGCTGCTAAAGCACATACCGATAATAAACCTACTAGCCAAGGAGCTGTATCAGACATTAAATTAATTAATTGAGGAACTAAGTTGCCTTGTTTACTTGCTGTTTCCATAATATCTTTATTACCTATACTTGGTCCAATAACATTATTAACTACTTCAGGATAATTTGTAACCATATCAAGGTTAGCTCCCAAAAAATGAGATCCTATTCCCTGAATAGCTGTGAATACAAATAGTATAGCACCTATTCCAAAAGCAGATGCCCAAACTTGCTGAGGAGCAAAAGGTTTAGGACTCTTATTAGAAAATGCCCACATAGTAAAAGCCGGTGCTGATTGTATTCCCATCAAAGCAAACATATATGTTAGAATCATTATACCAGTCCAAGGTCCTCCTATTGCTTTTGAACCTGAATCTACAAATTGAATCATTCCTGGTATTGCCACATAGTGGCTATATCCTTCTTTAGTTAATTTAGTATCTGACTGAGTAAGCGAAACAATTCCATCGGCCAAATTATTAAAACCACCTATGTAAGTCAATGAAATTACACCTAAAACTATTATACCACCTGCTAAAAGAATGCACTGCATTGTATCAACGTAAGCAACAGCTCTGAGTCCACCTGAAGCTACATAAATTATAACCACTAAAGATAACAAAATCATACCGGTAGTGACATCAAACATTTGATCAGTTAGCACATTAAATAAAAAACCTGAGGCTCTTAATTGAATACCTAAGTAAGGCACAGAAAAAACTAAAGCAACTAATACTACTAATATTCTTATAGTGTCTGATCTGAAATAATTAGCAAACATTTCACCTGGAGTTACAAAACCAAATTTTTTGCCTATCATCCATTGCCGTTTTAAAAACATTACACCAGTAAAAGGTATTGTGATTGCATAAAAAGAAGCATAAGCATAGGGAAAACCATCACGATAGATTAAGCCAGGATGACCCATAAATGTCCAACCTGAAAAAGAAGTAGCTGTTGCCGCTAATACGAAAACCCATATTGATATTGATCTTCCTGCAATAAAATAGTCTCCAGCTGTCTTAGCCTGTCTAGCTCCTTTAATACCCCAATAAATACAGTATGACCAATAAAGCGCAACAAACACAAACAACCATAAAACTTTTGCTTCTAATTCAAACATAAACCCTCCCTAAAATTAAAATATACCATAATTAAAATTTTGTAGTTAATAGTTTTTAATGATATGGAAACAAAAAATGGTGGGCCCGGTAGGACTCGAACCTACGACCAAACCGTTATGAGCGGTTTGCTCTAACCAACTGAGCTACAGGCCCTTA
>MDTB01172326.1_pt1 | contig 21408 bp, 18 predicted proteins | sample 811161 | NCBI WGS metagenome assembly MDTB01 (sample SAMN05326650, study PRJNA326480) | marine metagenome | isolation source: seawater | place: Mediterranean Sea | collected 2009
ATTACTACTCGAACATCACAAAATTGAGTATTTTCGAAGGCCGCAAAGATCCGATTTCGGGGCGGAAATATTGTAACGCCATTCTCGTATTGATCTTTCAAAAACAATTCTAGATCGAAAAATTCTGGTTTTTCCATGTATTCTTCTAATTTCAGAGCCCAATCGCCCTCCGGCGCTTTCAGAAAACTTTTGATTTTTTTGATGGTCACCAGAATCTCCGCAATTTCTTTAAAATTAAAATCAGTAAATGATCCATTAGTATAAAAATAAGATTGGTCAATTGAAGACAAGTAAAAAGAACTTAATCTTTTACAATTAAACAATAAACCGGTTTCTAACTTGAATGCTAGAATCCCGCTAACATTTTTTGAGGATTCGGTATCAATTTTAGTGTAGCTACCTTTGCCTAATGCTGTTTTTACCAAAATATTTTCTGTGCCGACGCTATTGGTCTGTTAGCTACGGACTCTCGTAAAGAAAAAGGTTCTCGCAGTGAAAAATATCTAAGGTTTGACAAAAATGTCGCAGCTAAAGGTCCTAGGAATATCTCCACTCAAGCCATCCATTGAGCTGCAGACGCTTTACAACAGGCAAATTATCTGGTGGCTCTCTGCGTGCGCACTAACAATATTCGGCATGATCTTACTAGGTGGTGTTACCAGACTTACGGGATCTGGATTATCAATGGTAGAGTGGAGACCAATTATGGGAGTGGTTCCACCTCTGACAGCCAATGACTGGCAAATTCTTTTTGTTAAGTACCAGCAGTTTCCTGAATACAAAATAATAAATAATGGCATGAGCTTAGGCGAGTTCAAAAAAATATTTATGTATGAGTATCTGCACCGAATGCTAGGTCGCCTTATAGGTATTATGTTTATACTTCCCTTCATATTTTTCTATGTGACTGGACGCACCCCAAAGGGTTTATCACCCAAATTGTTTTTAATATTAACGTTAGGAGCTGCTCAAGGTGTTTTGGGATGGTATATGGTACAGAGCGGCTTGACTAATGATCCCAGAGTAAGTCAATATCGCCTGACTGCACACCTTTCAAATGCGGTAATTATATATAGTCTCATTATTTGGGTTACGCTAGATCTTTTAAACCGACCAGATCGGCAACCAGCGCACTTGTTGCTGCCGTCATGTCTAATACTAGCGCTCATTTTTATCATGATAGTGTCCGGAGGACTTATGGCTGGCACGCGTGCCGGTTATGCGTACCCTACATTTCCGCTAATGGGCGATTCTTTTGTTCCTAAAGAGATCTATTCGATGCAGCCCATATGGCTATCGATTTTTGAAGACATCGCGACCATACAGTTCAACCACCGAATACTCGCATACTTTACCACCTTTGCGATTATTCTGTTTGTTATCAGAGCTTTACGCTCTGATATAAGCGACGCATTTAAAACCGGAGTAAAATGTATCTCTATTTTAATAACATTACAAATAACTCTTGGGATCTCTACGCTACTACTTCACGTCCCAACACCCCTCGCTGCGGCGCACCAATCAGGCGCAGTTGCCCTTTTGACAGCATCCATATACATAACTCACACGCTTTATCGGGCAAAGGATTCTCGAGATTCCAGTTAGTGCACCTCCCATAGACAATTCTGGCGCCAACTTTGCACTCCGCGAAGGACAAAATCGACGCCGCTACTCCGGCTTCATATGTGGAAACAGCAAAACGTCTCTAATTGACGAGGAGTCAGTAAACAACATCACAAGGCGGTCAATGCCAATCCCTTCCCCCGCGGTGGGAGGCATTCCATATTCAAGCGCTTTGATGTAATCCTTATCAAAATACATCGCTTCTTCATCACCAGAATTTTTTTGATTCAACTGTGCATTAAATCTATCAGCTTGATCTTCAGGATCATTAAGTTCTGAAAAACCATTCGCCACTTCTCTTCCACCAATGAATAACTCAAATCTATCAGTGAGGCTCGGATTAGCATCACTCCGGCGCGCAAGTGGAGACACTTCAATTGGATAATGCGTTACAAAAGTGGGTTGCTCTAAACGATGCTCAACAGTTTTCTCAAAAATTTCAATCTGCAACTTACCCACACCCCAATCCCTATCAACTATTATTCCAAGATCTGCTGCAACGTGCCGAGCTAACTCCAAATTTAATAACTCATCATAGCCAATCGCTGGATTAAATAATAAAATCGAATCTAATAGAGACAATCGCCTGAATGGCTTAGAAAAGTCATATTCTACGTCACCCAATTTATTGCCATTTTCATCTCGCTTTGTATTGATCACCCGATCGCTTCCAAGAACTTCTCTGGCGATACCACCCAGCAGCCGTTCAGTAAATGTCATAAGGTCATTGTAATCAGCATAGGTCTGATAAAATTCAAGCATAGTAAACTCAGGATTATGTCTAGTGGACAACCCCTCATTACGGAAACTACGATTAATCTCATATACTCGTTCAAATCCCCCAACTACTAAACGCTTTAAATATAACTCCGGGGCGATGCGAAGATACATATCAGACGCCATGGCGTTATGATGAGTAATAAAGGGTCGTGCAGCCGCACCACCTGGAACCGGATGCAACATAGGTGTCTCTACCTCAAGAAAATTCTCGTTATTCAAAACGTGTCTTATATGACTAATTATCTTGGAGCGTGTTCGAAATGAAGAGCGAACATCCGAGTTCACAATTAAATCTAAATATCGCTGCCGATAACGCATTTCGCGATCCGCTAATCCATGAAATTTGTCCGGCAAAGGTCTCAACGATTTCGTAAGCAGGGTAAATGTTTCTATTTCGACATAGAGGTCTCCTCTGCGTGACCGACGCAAATAACCCTCAATTCCAATAATATCTCCCAAATCTAGGTTCTTCACAAAAGTCCGAGAATGTTTTGTAACATAGAGCTGTATAGTTCCAGAGCGATCTTGTATGACAATAAACGAACCCCGATTACGCATAACGCGTCCTGCGACAGAAGTTTTATATTGAAGTGCTTCTAAATCTTGTTTAGTCGCCACCGAATAGGATCTCTCGAGCTGCGAAGCCAGTGCTGACGGTTTAAAATCATTCGGGAATAGCGGATTGGCTCCAGACCGCAAATTATTTAATTTTGCTCTGCGCTCCGCAATTAATTTATTTTCATCTCGTTCTTCAGTCATTAGAAATATCTTTTTATAAGAAATTACCTCGTAGCCTCAGCAGCTTAATCATAGTCCTGCCTTGAGCGATGCTTTAATAAAAAGGTCAAGCTTACCATCCAATACCGCTTGAGTATTACGTGTTTCAATATTTGTTCTTAAATCCTTTATTCTGGCATCGTCAAGTACATATGATCGGATTTGACTTCCCCATCCAATTTCAGACTTGGCATCCTCAGCAGCCTGTGCAACCTGCTTTCGTTTCTTAACCTCAAATTCATACAATCTCGCGCGAAGCATTTGCCAACATTTTTCTCTGTTTTGATGCTGCGAGCGCTGACTTTGAGACTGAACGACAATACCGCTAGATTTGTGTGTTAAGCGAACTGCCGAATCGGTTTTATTTACATGCTGGCCACCCGCTCCGGAGGACCGATACGTATCGGTCCTTACGTCAGAAGGATCAATATCTATTGCTATATCATCGTCTAATTCAGGGGAAACAAACACGGCGGCAAAAGACGTATGTCTCCGATTACCTGAATCAAATGGTGACTTTCGAACAAGTCGATGAACGCCTATCTCAGTGCGCAACCAGCCGAAAGCGTAGTTGCCAGATACTTGAACAGTGGCACTTTTTACCCCTGCAACCTCACCTGCGGAGTATTCGATCAAATCGGCCTTAAATCCTTTATCATCAATCCAACGAAGATACATTCTCAATAACATCTCCGCCCAATCTTGTGCTTCAGTGCCTCCTGATCCTGCTTGTATTTCGATAAAGGCATTGTTGTAATCCACTTCACCAGAAAACATGCGCTTAAACTCTAGTTCGGCCAAGTTTGCGTCGAGACAGGAAATCTCGAATCTAACATCATTTATAATATCACTATCAAGCTCTTCCACGGCAAGTTGTAAAAGCTGGCGCGTGTCCTCCACGCCTCTGTCAAGTGCTTCGATTGTTGCAACTATATCTTCAAGTGAAGCCCGTTCTCGACCCAATTCCGTTGCTTTAAATGAATTTTTCCATATCAGGGGTTGACTGAGCTCTAACTCAACCTCTGCAAGTCGCTCTTTTCTATAATCATAGTCAAAGGTACCCCCGAAGAACATCTGTGCGCTCTTTTAGATCAGCAATCATATCTAAGATAAGATTCACTTCCATGACTGACTTTGGCCTCCATATTGGAATTTTGCGTATGGTACATGTGGTATTAAGTCACACCAAGAAAAAATGTCCCCATTTGATAATTTAACTTAACTCCTCAGAAGAAAAAGTCTGGGCAGAATCATAGAAGTCTTATTATAATCAAATTAGATACAGAAAATTTAGTAAATTTAAGGCAGGTTACTTGGACTTAATATCAAGCAGACTGGAGAAACACTTCTTTAACTCATTTTTTGAATTAAATGAAGAATACTTCAGGCCTGTTTCTCCTACAGCACTCAAGGAACCCAAGGTAGGAAATATAAATAATTTACTAGCAAAAGATCTAGGACTGGACGCAAATTTTCTTGACAATAATCAGACATTTGACCTTTTAACAGGTTCAGATGTTCCTCGAGACATGATGCCAATTTCACTTGTGTATTCTGGTCATCAATTCGGAGTTTGGGCGGGCCAACTGGGGGACGGTCGAGCAATAACCCTCGGTGAGCTCTCCGTTAACGGCGAACTATGGGATATCCAACTCAAAGGGGCAGGCACCACCCCCTACTCGCGATTTGGAGACGGTCGAGCTGTTTTACGATCCAGCATACGCGAGTACTTGTGCTCTGAAGCAATGCACGCGTTGGGTATCCCCACTACCCGAGCGCTGTGTATTTTTAACAGTAAAACACCTGTTTACAGGGAGTCTAAAGAAAATGCTGCAGTAATTTGCCGTGTGGCGAGAAGTCATATTCGTTTTGGGTCATTTGAACATTTTCATCATAGAGGTGAACAATCGGCTGTAAAAAATTTAGCTCGGTATGTTATTGAGCGGCATTTCTCAAAGTGGAAGAGTGATGAGAGTAACTACAAAAAGCTTTTTCGATTTGTGGTTGTAAATACAGCTCGAACTATTGCTAAATGGCAAGCAATTGGTTTTTCACATGGAGTGATGAATACGGACAACATGAGCATTCTTGGGGATACCCTTGATTATGGCCCATTTGGTTTCCTCGACGAATATAAGCCCAAGTTTGTATGTAATCACTCAGATCATCAAGGACGTTATTCATTCCAAAATCAACCGAGGATCGGGTTATGGAATCTCAATGCCCTTGCAGTCGCCTTTTCTTCCCTGATACCGCATACAGAATTAGTCGAATGTCTTAAGGAATATCAGCCCGAGTACGAAAACGTTTATACGAGACTAATGGCAGAAAAACTTGGTCTCGAACACACAAGTTCCAAAAAGTTAAACAATATAGAGCGTTTATTAGAGCCTCTTGCAAAAAATAAAATTGATTACTGTATTTTTTTTCGTTCTTTAAGTGACTATAAGTTAACAGGTGAGAATAATCACATAAAAGATATGTTTTTATACTCAAAAGATTTTGACCAATGGAGTTATGAATATAACAAACTGCTTAAACATGAGACAGTGCGCGAAGAGATACGTCAAGAGAAAATGTTGAAGGTCAATCCTAAATATATTTTACGCAACCACATAGCGCAAGAAGCAATAATACTTGCCGAGAGTGGAGACTTTAGCTTAGTAACCGACCTCTTACATACACTCCAAAGTCCGTATGATGAGCACCCATCAATGTCGAGGTATGCATTAAATCCGCCGAACTGGGCGTCGACGATAAGTATAAGCTGCTCGTCATAACCTCCTTTGAAAACGATTCGTCTCGCTCACATACTTTTGTTTTTTGTCACAAAAAACTCGCCAAAGTTGGTTAGCAATGGATACAATGTAAGTGGAAGTGCCTCAAAATCGGGAGTCGCAAAAGAAAATCACGATGAGTAAGCGTAGTGTGATTCTTAAAAAAAGAAATACAGAAATAACGAAAGTCTTCAGACGAGCAACATTAATTATGGGACTAATTCTGTCCCAGATCGCATCGGCGGATATATTCTGGGCTTTTCGAAATGAGGATGGTAGTACAAACTGGCAATATGTGGCAAATTTTTCATCTAGCATTTTAATTATTGCTCTATCTGTTACCGCTCTGAGATTACTTTTAAGCCAAAGACAAGCCGACCGCTATAACAAAGAGTTAGAGTCAATCCGTAGACTACTTGAGGATCGAGTCGAAGAACGCACAGCAAACTTAAATCATTCAAATCAGTTACTAAAAAATAGCAACTCAGCACTTGCGGAAGAAATCAAAGAACACCTCACTACAACTGAGCGGCTTGCAAGCTCAGAGGCGTATATTGGCAGTATTTTGCACTCTATGCCATTCATGCTGGTCGGACTGGATGGTGAAAATATAGTCACACAGTGGAATCTTGAGGCTGAAAAAGTAAGTGGATGTAAAAACAGTCAAATAAAGGGACAAAATCTTTGGAAAAAATATCCAAAGATCCCATTATCACAAGCCCAAGTTGATCAAGCGCGCAGCGAAAAAGAAATCCTCTTATTCAAATCTTTTCGAAAAGACCATAAATATTTTAATGTCACAATCTATCCTCTACAAGAGCAAAAAGAAACCGGTGCAATTATCATTATTGATGACGTGACGGAACAAGTGAATGCAAACAATTTACTTGTTCAAAGAGACAAAATGGCATCTGTCGGAGAAATGGCCGCCATAATGGCACAGGACATTAATTTACCCCTTAACGCCACCCTGAAGGATTTACATTCAGTTCGACAAGCTTTAACCGAAGAATTGTTGGATCCGATTTGGCTCAACGAACTCATAGAAAATGCGCTTATTCGTGGTCAACAATCCAAAAATGTTGTAGAAAATTTACTATCGTTCTCCAATACGAAAGGAGATAAAAAGTCGATTGAACAAATAAATACAATAATTGATCACAGTATTGATCTTGCCGAGAGTCTGCTCTCAGTGCACTCTGGGTTAAGATTCCGAGATATTGATGTCAATTGTGCCTATGAAGACGATAACCTTCAGATCCGATGTCATGCGACGGAGCTACAACAAGTCTTTCTTAGTCTTTTTCGATATTCCTGTCAACAACTTGGAAAGGTAGACGAAGCTGACCACAGTCCAAACATTAGGATTCTGGTTCATTCTGATCAAGAAGATATTGTGATCCAAATCAACCACAACGGAGCCTCTGTCAGTTTAGAGGAGCAACGATTCATATTCGAGCCATATTCGGGTCATGAGCTTAGCGGAGATAAATATCGCTCGGAAAGTCGTCTCACATTCACTCAATTTATCGTAGTTAACCAGCACCATGGCCAAATTACTGTTGCGTCAAATGATGCGGATGGTACGACATTCCATTTGAGATTCCCGAGGACGGGATAAACATTCATTGAGAAAAAATTTAAATGCACCGAAGGTATTACAAATTACTATTTTAACAACATTCCTTCATTGACAATAAAATTTACAATTTCTGGAAGCCCTTCTCCGCTTTTCAAGTTCGAGAAGACAAATGGCTCAGAGCTTCTCATTCGCTTAGCATCTCTCTTCATTACAGCGAGAGATGCGCCTACATAAGGCGCGAGATCGATTTTGTTTATTATTAACAAATCTGATTTTGTAATTCCAGGACCACCCTTTCGTGGTATTTTATCGCCGGCTGAGACGTCTATAACATATAAAGTCAAGTCAGATAATTCAGGAGAAAAAGTAGCGCTCAAATTATCACCGCCACTTTCAATAAAAATTATATCCAAGCATTTATGACGATCTCCCAGCAACTCAACAGCCGCAAGATTCATGGACGCATCTTCTCGAATTGCAGTATGAGGACAACCTCCTGTTTCTACGCCCAAAATCCTGTCTGCACCGAGCGCTTCATGCTTGGTAAGGAATTCAGCATCCTCTTTAGTATAAATATCATTTGTCACGACTGCTATTTCATATTGAGAGCGTAGCTCTATACATAGTGCCCTTAGAAGGGCAGTTTTTCCCGACCCCACCGGTCCTCCGACGCCGACTCGCAAAGTTTGTTTGTCCTCCATAGTGACTCCTTTAAGATCTAAATAATCTAGTGTATTGGGTTTCATGCAAAGCACTTGCCATCGCCAGTCCCGGTAAAGAACTGCCGATTTCTTCATCACTTGCAGACTGAGACGCGCTTACTGCACTAGGAATAATACCAATCAAATCATTCAAGATGTCTTGAGCTGCGCTTTGTCCTAATGGTAATAATTTTGTGGCGGCAGCTACTTGATTCTCCATCCAAGACCACACAAACCCATGACAAGCTACTCTTACATCAATCTTCCAAAAAGAAACCGCAAACGCATAGGCTGCAACAAAACTTAAAGATTGTTTTAGAACAGCAACTTCTTCGACCTTTATGCCTTTAAGCAATTTAACAAGCGCTTTTCCTGTCGCTATTTCCGCATCACGCAATTCAAGAGTTTCTCGACAAGCTAGTACATGCAAATTCCAATATTTTACACCCTTAAAATCATGAGTTTTGAATGCTTCAACAAGACGAATTAGCAATGGTAAATCCGTCTTCGCTATAGTATGGTCTAGCACAGTTGCAATCCAATCACGAACATCGAAAGAATTTTTTAACCATTTTTCTTCAATAGCAAATTCAAGGCCCTGTGAAAAGGCGTATCCTCCGACTGGCAAAGCGGAACTACTGAGTTGAAGTATTCGAAGCAATCCCGAATCAGATAATGCGGTCATGATTTTTTACGTTTTGGTACGCGCCTTGTTCTGGCATAAAAGCCGATTTTTCGTATTCCACAGACATACCTAACCGTGATAACATTTTAATAAGAACATGATCTGGTAATATCCTCAGCCATTTTTCGCCTATCTGTACTTTTACGTGTCTGTTGCCGAGATGGTAACAAGCCTTGCTGAACTGGCTCCAATTGTCTGTCGAGGCTCTAACAACGTCCTCTTTTTTTGCGGTGACTGAAAGTACCCTGCCGCACCTACTAATTAATGCATTACCGACCTTAATTATTTTTCCTCGCTCCAAAAAAATTCTGACTATCTCCCCAGTGAAAATCGTCGTTTTAAAGCGACCCTTTTCTCGCTGTATGTGACAGAGCTCTATCTCCCCATAAACATCAAGGTCCAGCGCGGTCGGCAGTCGTTCGTATATTTCTAACATAAAGACTTAACGACTAAAATAAGTTATAAAGTTGTGCCAGCGGCAGGATTTTTGCCGGCTCGCAGGGCATTAGTAGTCCATCCGCATGAACTTCATAAGTCTGAGGATCCACAGTAATATTGGGCATCCATGCATTGTGGATCATGTCTCGCTTGGTAATTGAACGAGTATTCCTGCATGCCACTAGCCGGCGAGATAGACCTAACTTTTTTGCAAGACCATCCTCAAAAGCTATTTTTGAGGTGAAAGTAACGCATGTCTGCGACGGTGCCTTTCCATAACCCCCAAACATCCGTCTAAAGTGCACGGGCTGCGGTGTTGGGATTGATGCGTTTGGATCACCCATTGGAGCCGCGGAGATTAATCCTCCTTTTATTATCAGTGCGGGCTTCGCCCCAAAAAAAGCCGGTTTCCAAAGCACAAGATCTGCGAGTTTCCCCACTTCGATAGAGCCGACTTCATGATCAATTCCGTGAGTTATGGCAGGATTTATGGCATATTTAGCGATGTAACGTTTGGCTCGAAAATTATCCATTTTTTCACTGTCTTCATCCAGAGGGCCCCGCTGCACCTTCATTTTATGCGCCGTTTGCCAAGTACGTGTAATCACCTCTCCAACTCGACCCATCGCTTGAGAATCTGAGGCAATCATACTAAAAGCCCCAAGATCATGAAAAATATCTTCAGCCGCTATTGTTTCCTTCCGGATACGGGAATCTGCAAATGCAATATCCTCAGGAATAGACGAGTCTAAGTGGTGACACACCATCAACATATCCAGATGCTCGTCAATAGTGTTCACAGTATATGGACGCGTCGGATTGGTAGATGAAGGTAAAACATTCAACTCTGCACAAGCCCGAATAATATCAGGGGCATGTCCGCCACCAGCGCCCTCTGTATGATAGGTATGAATTGCACGTCCTTTAAAGGCTGCGATAGTGTCATCGACAAAGCCCGACTCGTTGAGAGTATCAGTATGTATAGCAACCTGCACATCATTTTTTTCCGCCACATTGAGACAGTTGTCAATGGATGCCGGCGTAGTGCCCCAATCCTCATGTAATTTTAAACCACAGGCTCCAGCCAAAAGCTGCTCCTCTAACGCAATGGGTATGCTAGCGTTACCCTTCCCCAAAAATCCTAAATTCATCGGCATATCATCAGTAGCTTGCAACATCTTGCCAATATTCCATGGTCCGGGTGTGCATGTTGTAGCATTGGTTCCTGTCGCCGGCCCAGTTCCACCACCGATCATGGTAGTAATACCGGACATAAGAGCCTCCTCAATTTGTTGAGGACAAATAAAGTGGATATGCGCATCCACGCCACCAGGAGTCATAATCAAACCCTCCCCCGCTATCACCTCAGTGCCAGGTCCAATGATAATTGTGACGTTATCCTGAATATCGGGATTACCAGCCTTACCAATAGCTGCAATTCTCCCATGCTTTAGGCCAACATCCGCTTTAACAATACCCCAGTAATCTAAAATCAGAGCATTTGTGATTACTGCGTCGACAGAATCACTACAACTGCATTGACTTTGCCCCATCCCATCTCGAATGACTTTCCCCCCACCAAACTTTACTTCTTCTCCGTAGGAAGTGAAGTCTCTCTCTACCTCAACGATGAGCTCAGTATCTCCCAACCGGACGCGATCACCCTTTGTAGGACCAAACATCGAAGCATAGGCTTGACGGTCAACATTAATCATTTTCCACCTCCTTTAGAGAACCCATGATTTCTCCGCGGAACCCGAAAACATTTCGCTCTCCACCGAGAGAGACAAGTTTAACTTCCCTGATCTGGCCCGGCTCAAAGCGAACGGCAGTGCCCGAGGCTATATTCAAGCGGAAGCCCCGTGCTTTGATGCGATCAAACTTCAGCGCGGGGTTTACCTCATAAAAATGATAGTGTGAGCCAACCTGAATCGGTCGATCTCCTGTATTTGCCACCTCTAGTTCAATTGTCGCCCTATTTTTATTTATCGGAATAGAGCCACTTTTTACAAAAACTTCACCAGGAATCATATCAATTTCCCTCATCGATTCTAATTTATAGGATCATGCACCGTCACCAACTTTGTGCCATCCGGAAATGTAGCTTCTACTTGAACTTCTGAGACAAGTTCCGCTACACCATCCATCACCTGCTCACTTCTTAAAATATTCTTCCCGTCGCTCATTAACTGAGCGACGGACTTCCCATCCCTCGCTCCTTCAACAATTGCCATAGAAATATAAGCAACAGCCTCGGGATAGTTAAGTTTTAGTCCTCTACCAAGTCGTCTTTCGGCGAGAAGGGCCGCGGTAAAGGTGATTAATTTGTCCTTTTCTCTAGGCAGTAATTCCATAATAGTCTAACTCCTTATAGGATATTTAAGTTAGCCAAATTCTCGGTTCACAAAATTCACGTTGCATTAAAATTGGCCTTGCTAACTTCCACCAGTTCACAAATATTTTTTTAGCATGCTCTGCACTGTTTCCAAGGTAACGTCCGATTAGGAAATTTCCAACTCGCGTAATCGATGTTAGATGGGGAGAGTTTGCCATAAAATCAATCCCACGCATCCTTGATATTATAGACTCCGTGCTGCTCACAAAAGGTCCCAGTATAAGAAATCCCGATACCATAAAGCCTTGCAGGCCCGCAGACTTTGAGATAAGTGATTTCTCGTGCTCGCATAACTCGAGTCTATCCACATAAACAGGCATACCATCTTGCTGGAGAACATATTTCTGATCAAAACTTCCGAGGTCAAAACCAGAAAAAGAGGCAGGCATGCCAAGTGAGCATATATCCCAACCCGCGAAGCGACTCCCTTCTGACAAATTTATTTTAGTTGAAATTCGCGAACACGCTCCGCTGAACACTATAGTTTCTAATGGAAACCACTCTACTAAGGCATTAGCGCCAATTTTCAAGTCGAACTCTAGTCGCTGAACTGAATTGTCCTTGCGAGCTTTGTATATCCGAGAGGCACCGGGTGTGGTTAAAAAGACCCCCGCATTTTCTCCAACATCAATACTTATTTTAAGATAATCACCAGAGACAAGCCCACCCGGAGGATGTAAAAGATAAACATGTGCATGCTCTAAACCCTCCGGGTAAAACAACTTCTGCACGTAGAGCGGACCATTATGCACACTTTTGATCAAACGAGTCTTGCCACCAGGCTTGTCGAAAGTAAGCCCTAAAAATGCTGGCCAAGTTTTTGAGCCATCTGTGGAACGGCTTTCGACCTCAGTCAACATACAAAAATTGATCTACTTTGAAGTACTTAAACAGCCGTTGCTGTATCTTTCTATACATCAGGGCTATCCAGATAAAAGTGATACCAAAAATGAAAATCTCGCTCATGTGCACAAAATTGAAAATAAAATGGGCGCTAGCGGCGACCTTATCCCATGAGTGAATTCCGTCGTGAGTTAGTCCTGTTCCACTACCCAACAAAGCTACTACCAAAAATATCGACTTGACAAGATTTTTATAAGTCACTTCTAAAGTCCTCCCTTTAATTACAAAATTTTACATTAATCTATACCGCCAAGTGTTTTGAGATCAAACCATCACTTAGCTCATTCATCAGACCCGATGCTACAATCCGACCTTTTTCCATCAAACGGAACTCTTTACTGACTTTTCTCGCAAAAGCGATTTTCTGCTCTACGAGAAGGACTGTTATCCCTTCTGTCTTATTCAAATATGTTATGACTCTACCAATTTCAGCAACTATATTCGGTTGTATACCTTCATTTGGCTCATCTAAGATGAGAATCTTAGGATCAATCACCAGAGCTCGTGCGATGGCAAGTTGTTGTTGCTGACCTCCTGAGAGATCACCACCCCTGCGCATTAGCATTTCATGCAATACAGGAAAAAGTTCAAATATCTTTTCGGGGATAACTGAAACGTTGTCCGCTCTTGCTCCTAATCCAATCCGTAAATTCTCTTCAACTGTTAATAATGGAAAAATCTCACGCCCTTGTGGTACATAGCCGATTCCCTCACGAGCTCGCTTATCAGCGGGTTCCTCAGAAAAATCTATATCAGAAACACTGATTTTTCCCGAACTTAATGGTAACAGCCCCATCAAACACTTTAACAAAGTAGTCTTCCCGACACCATTGCGTCCAATTACGCAAACGCATGACCCCTCTCTAATCTCTAAATCTAGATCCCAAAGAATCTGTGTTCCCCCATAATGTTGATTAATACCATGCAAAGCGATCACTGCTCTTCACCTAAATACACCTCAACTACTGCCGGATTATTCTGGATATCCGCCATGCTGCCCTCAGCTATAACCGAGCCTTGATGCAATACGGTGACTGAACGCGCAATGCTTCTCACAAAGTCCATATCATGTTCAACAACAACTACAGTCCGATCGCCCGCGAGTGAAGTAAGCAACTCTGCTGTCCGCTCGGTCTCATTGGCCGTCATTCCCGCTACAGGTTCATCAATAAGCATTAATCGAGGATCTGCAATAAGTAACATACCTATCTCAAGCCACTGCTTTTGCCCATGTGATAATGAACCGGCTAACAAATTCTCTTTTGATTCTAGTCCAATAATTCTCATAACCTCTCTTATCCAATCCAAATCGGACGAATTTAACTTAGAGAATAAAGTATGCAAGATACCTTTGTCGCCTTTCATCGCCAGTTCGAGGTTAGACGACACTGTTTGATTCTCAAATACAGTCGGTTTTTGAAATTTTCTCCCAATTCCCAATTGCGCTATTTCAGTCTCTGTCTTGTCTAAAAGATCAATAGTTTGACCAAAAAAAACATTGCCGTTATCTGGACGAGTTTTTCCTGTTATCACGTCCATTAGAGTAGTTTTACCGGCCCCATTTGCTCCAATCAAGCATCGAAGTTCACCGTTATTTATATATAAATTTAAATCATTAAGCGCCTTGAAACCATCGAAGCTTACAGACAGAGACTCCACGTATAAGATCACGTTATGGGATATATCCACCATTTCATTTCTGTTCTTGCCCGAGGAGCTGAACGTAGACACCGATCGACTCAATTGCTTTATTCCGGATCCGCGAGAAATGATCATGTTAGCTTTTCTCTACCCCCGCCTAACGCTGCGCCATTTTTTGCCATCGAAAAAACCTATTAAGCCTTTAGGCAAAAGAATCGTTGTTCCAACGAAAAGTGCTCCTAATGCAAATAGCCATTCATCTGGAAACTCCGCTGTGAATTTCGTCTTCGCATAGTTCACCAGAACCGCACCTGCTACTGCCCCATATAAAGTGGCGCGTCCACCAACAGAGACCCACACAACAATTTCTATTGAATTCAACGGAGAAAATTCACCCGGGTTAATAATTCCTACCTGAGGCACATAAAGCGCACCAGCAATTGCAGCAAGAGCCGCTGAGTATACGAATAAGGAGACTTTATAATTTTCGGTCTTAAAGCCAATAGATCTAGTTCTGGATTCAGCATCCCTAATTGCTAGCACCACCCTCCCATAACGAGATTGCATGATTAACTGGCTTAAGAGATAGGCCATGGCAAGCATAACTGCTGACAAACAAAAAAGGGCAACCCTCGTCTTGTCCGACTGAAGGTCAAACCCTAGTATATCTTTGAAATCGGTGAGTCCATTGTTTCCCCCAAATCCCATTTCATTGCGAAAGAAAGCCAGCATCAATGCATAAGTCATTGCTTGCGTTATGATCGATAAGTACACTCCTGTGACCCGAGATCGGAATGCGAGCCAACCGAAAGCAAACGCTAAAACTGAGGGCACAACCAAGGTCATCAGCATTGCAAATCCAAAGCTATCGAAGCCGTACCAGAACCATGGAAGCTCTTTCCAGTTTAGAAAAACCATGAAATCAGGCAAGATCGGATGACCATAAACACCGCGCTCCCCAATTTGTCGCATTAGATACATTCCCATGGTGTATCCGCCCAGAGCAAAAAAAGCTCCGTGTCCGAGACTCAATATTCCGCAATACCCCCAAACAACATCTACCGAAAGCGCTAGTAACGCAAAACATAAATACTTTCCGAGTAGCGTTATTGTGTATGTACTTACATGAAAGATTGAATCATCCGGAACAAGTAGGTTACAAAAAGACGCATAGATAGTCACCCCAAAAAGAACAATTAAAAAAATCCGACCGTTTTTTTGGAAATTATCCCCTCGAGCTACCTCACGGTTATGGTGCATCATTCCGTTGCCCTTCCTCTCTGAGGAAACAAACCGCTAGGCCGCTTTTGGATGAACAAGATAATGAAAATGAGAACAAAAATATTCGCCAAGACTGGACCGGTCATTGGCTCCAGAAATTTATTTGCAATACCTAGCGTAAAACCGCCTACCATCGTTCCCCATAGATTACCAACACCTCCAAATACGACCACCATAAACGAATCAACAATATATGCTTGCCCGAGGTTTGGACCCACATTCGTGAGTTGACTCAACGCCACACCAGCGACACCAGCAACCCCTGCGCCAAGACCAAAGGTCAACGCATCAACTCTCTCCGTCCTGACGCCCATCGACCTTGCCATAGCACGATTCTGAGACACCGCTCGCACCTGAAGACCAAGTTTTGTTTTTTTAAGGACTAACTGGAGGCACAACAGTACAATTATCGCGAACGCAAGGATATAGAGTCGATTATACGTTAACGAAAAAACTGGATTAATTTCCAACGAGCCGCTTAACCAACTAGGACTAATTACCTGTCGATTGAGTGGCGAGAAAACACTACGCACAGTTTGTTGCAAAATCAAACTTATTCCAAAAGTAGCTAATAGAGTCTCTAACGGGCGTCCCCGTAAATACCGAATCACATATCTTTCGATCAGAATACCGCAGAGTCCCGAGACAGTAAAAGCTAGGGGTATTGCAACTAAAATCGAGTATTCGATACTACCTGGGAGCAACAACTGCACCACATATGCTGTGTAGGCACCTAGCATTATCAATTCGCCATGCGCCATATTGATTACGCCCATCACTCCAAAAGTTATTGCGAGCCCGGTAGCGATAAGGAGCAGAATTGAACCTAGACTGAGCCCATAGAAAATTCGTTGCAAAACTTCATAAAATGAGATCTTTAGTTCAATGAATTCTCTTGCCGCAAGTGCTCTCTTACGAACCTCTTCGTCGTTTTCGACGGGTGTTCCCTCGGCATCCATATCTAAGAGCGAATTTAGAGTATTAAGAACAACCGGCTGAAGCCTGCCATCGATAATATCGATGGCAGCAAGCCTAATTTGTCTAGAATCGTTGTGCTTTAAATCGTCAAGGGCAATAGCCATATCTAACTTCGAAAGAATGTCACCATCTTTTTCGCTTTGTCTGACCGCTCTCAATAATGCAATATTTGCTTTGTTCAAATCATTTAGCATGTTATCGACAGCGAGCTCTCTAACAACACGCTCTTTGCTGGTAAGCGTAATACGAGCAATGATTTTGCGAATTTGTCCTCTGAGCCGGTTATTGACAACAATTTTTTTTATTTCCCGCTTGGAGGCAACTTTTAAGTCAAGACCTTGTAACAAATCATCAAGTCGAAAATCACCGGTTCCGGTGCGATATGCTGCCACTATGCGTTTATCACTTTTCCGGTAGTAAAGAGCTCCGTCTAGCATGGCACGAAGCAACGGGAGCGCTCGTTCACCGCTGGACTCTAGTTTAGCAACAATAACTGGTAGGGCACGTAATTTCGCTCCGGCTAGTTGCTTCACGTTCACGTTAAATTCCTCATCGGCCAAGCACAAACTCGCGAACACATAAATAACAAGGAAAGTGATTAGTCTTGAACTGTTACGCCATGGATGATTCATATATCTACCAAAACTTCATATTTCTAATTAATAAAGGCCTAAAAAACTGAGAGGCCTCTCGGCCTCTCATAATAATTTGACAATCTCCGCTATTGCTTAGAAATTTTGGCCCGAACATTCTCCCGTTTCAATGTTGAAATTCCCACATTTCACCGGGTCGGTCCAGTCTGCGATAAGTTTACTTGATGCAGGTAAGTAATCTGACCAAGCGTCGCCAATTACAGTGCCAAAAGTCTCCCACACAGTTTCGATTTGGCCGTCTTCCTGTATTTCGCCAATCAAAACTGGTTTAGAAAGATGATGATTCGTGTTCATTACCGCAACACCTCCTGTCAAATTTGGCGTAGTAATTCCTAGCATAGCCTGCTCTACTTCATCAACATCAGTTGTCCCTGCTTTCTCGACGGCCTGCGCCCACATTTTAAATCCAATGTAAGTTGCTTCCATTGGGTCATTAGTAACCCGCTTATCATCTTTGATGAACGTTTTCCAATCGGAGATGAATTCGTCATTCTCAGAACTCTCAACGCTTTGGAAATAGTTCCAAGCCGCTAAGTGTCCTACTAACGGCTTTGTATCTAAGCCCGACAGTTCTTCTTCTCCAACTGAGAAAGCAACTACAGGTATGTCCTCGGCCGAGATCCCTTGATTTCCTAGTTCCTTATAAAATGGCACATTGGCGTCTCCATTAATCGTTGAAACGACGCCAGTCTTCTTACCCGCGCTACCAAACTTCTTTATATCGGAAACAATCCCCTGCCAATCTGAATGACCGAAGGGTGTATAGTTTATCATGATATCGTCGTCTGAAACCCCGCTGGCCTTAAGGTAAGCCTCAAGAATCTTGTTAGTGGTCCTCGGGTAAACATAGTCAGTCCCCGCAAGCACCCAACGCTCTACCCCGATGTCATTCATGAAGTAATCAACTGCAGGTACCGCCTGTTGATTGGGTGCGGCGCCCGTGTAAAAAACATTTTTAGAAGATTCTTCTCCCTCGTACTGGACTGGGTAAAATAAAAGTCCATTTAATTCCTCAATAACTGGCAAGACAGACTTCCGAGACACAGACGTCCAACACCCAAAAATTACATCCACCTTTTCTTTAGTGAGCAACTCCCGGGTTTTTTCAGCAAAAAGCGGCCAATTGGACGCAGGATCCACAACAACAGCCTCTAGTTTCTTACCCAATAATCCACCAGCCTCGTTCTGCTTTTCCACCATCATTAGCACGGTATCCTTCAAAGTTGTCTCAGATATCGCCATAGTCCCAGAAAGTGAGTGAAGTACCCCTACCTTTATAGTTCCGTGACCATCAGCGTAAACCGGAACTCCAAAACCAAAAAATAACACAACAAACAACGAACCAACATGTCGCCTTAGTTTCATAATAACTCCTCAGATGAATAATATTTGGACCAATAGTTAATACTCAATACAATTCCAGCCGTTAATGCTCTCCCCAGGATGCATATAAACGCGCTTTTTACACAGTTCCAATATCACTAGCAGTATCTCAACACAGAAATAAGCCACTAGATTTATGCGAAGGTGACCGATCCATTCCAACCTACTTTTAATGGAACAACTCACCCTAAATCTCAAGTGCACACCACCTTAGCGAGTACAGTGACTGATGCGTCGTAATAGAATTGCATTAGTTGATTTGCATTAAGCATGCCAAAAAAAAATGCCCTGCAAACAAGGGGCTGGCAACTAATTCGCCGATGGAGGCTCGGAGAACTGCACTGATATTGCAACTTAATAACTTATCTAATCAAGTTATTGCTCTTTTATAGTGCGTGGCATTTATATCGCTACAAGCGACGCAACAAATCGAGAGGAGAGTCACTCACCGCACTCTGAGCGTACCCAACGCCAAGCACTGCAACCATAACCATGCAGAAAAGCGGACCTATGATCCATAGAGCAGGATGCAGGACTAGTGGCAAGTTAAAAATAAAATATTGAATGAGCGCAAGAGATGTTTCGGCCCCAAGGGCGGCCAATAGACCTGAAATCAACCCTATGCTTGCGAACTCGATAATCTGAATACCTAAAATAACTGACCTGGAGCTTCCCAAAGTGCGGAGAATTGCGCTCTCATGTAAACGTTCTGACATTGAAAGTCGAACTGATGTAACCATCACTAAGACACCGCAAGTGAGAATCAAACCCGTCATTACTTCTAAGCCATGAGTAACTTGCGATACGATACTTCGGATTCGCTTAATTACTTTATCTAACTCGATAACCTGAAGAGTCGGGAACTCTCGTAAAAGTTGATTCAATATTCCCTTCTCTTCGGATGGAATATGGACACTAGTCATATTGGTGTGAGGAAACTCTAGTAAGGCGTCCTGAGGAAATAAAAAATAAAAGTTAGGAGTCATTTTCTGCCAATTTACACTACGAGTATTAGCCACCCTTGCCTCGAACTCTAATCCCCCAACACTAAATATAATCAAATCACCAAGATTTAGGCCAAGTTCATTGGCAACATCGACCTCTATTGAAACTGGAATTGTCTCATCAGCTTCTAAGTCATCATTCGTAGGCTCTTCTGGCCACCAGCTCCCAGACATTATCTTGTTACCCTCTGGAACCGTGTCAGACCAACTTAAATTCAGCTCACGACGCAATGACTCGTGATTATCGCGTTGCTCCGAGGTTAAGTCTTGTCCATTAATCGCTCTAATCCTCGCACGGATCATAGAGTACCATCCAACATTCTCAAGAGAACGACTTGCCATTAAGGATTCCACACCTTCAAGTTCAGGTGGTGCTACATTAATGAAAAAATGATTTGGCGTATCGTCGGCCAGTTGCCACTGCCATTCCTCGATCAACGAGGTTCTGACGATCGTCATCACCATCAGTAGACTAATCGCGCCTGAAAATCCCATAACCTGTAGCAGACTCTGAGCCCTACGCCTCCAAAGATTAGCGAATGCCAACCTCCAAACACTACCAAAATTCTCCGACACTGACTTCCCAAGCGAAAGTAGCAAGTAACCAAAAATAAAAGTAGCCAATGTTATGACAACAAACGCCGAAAAAATTGCGAGCGCAACCATGAGACTCGCACTGTAGTACCAAAGGAGACAACCGATGGTAATTACACCAATGATACCCCGGTAGGCTAACCCCAACAGCTTCACCTTTACATCCTTTCGTAACACAGTAAGAGCTGAAAGGGCGGGCAGATGCCATAGGGAAGGCATCATAAACCCCACCAGACAAAGCATTCCAGTAAAAAAGCCAATAGTCCACGTCTTTCCACTAGGTGGCGGTAAATTAACGGGTAGCAAATCAGAAATCAGCTGAATTAAAATTTCCTGTACTATTGCACCAACCACAAGTCCAAAAGAGGAACCTATAACTCCAACTAAGATTGCATATTTTATGTATAACCTACGAATATCCAGTCCGCCAATGCCCCAAGTTTTATACAAACCAACTTGCAGTATTTCGCCCCTCGCAAACTGATGACTGGCCAGAGCTAACGCCACACCGGCCAATACAACACCGATACTGCCGGCCAACATAAGAAAGCGACGAGCTCTATCAATGGTATCTGATATGCCAGCTTGTGCTTTATCTGGACTTATCCATCGCTGGTGAATTGATAGCTTTGCTGACATTAGATTTCGATACTCGATCAACTGATCAGTAGCATCGGCGCCTTCCGCTGCTAACAAAAGACGATACTTCACTCGGCTTCCGGGTATCAAAACGCCCGCGGAAAAAACATCATTCTCATGTATTAAAACACGAGAACCCGTCATAGACGAAAATCCACCCGAGTCCGGCTCCTCGACCAAGATCCGCGTTACTTTGATAGAACCATCTCCAAAATCTATCGAATCCCCTAATTTAATATTTAACAATGGTAGTAAGCGTCCATCTACCCAAGCCTCGCCTCGCCTGAGACTACCTCCCGTGATTATTGATGGTCCATCTAAAACGAAAGCTGTGTCTGAGTGACGTAACACACCACGCAAAGGATATCCATTATCGACAGCTTTAATAGACGCTAAATGCATCTCATCTCCGCTGTAAACCATTGACATAAAACTCATCATCCTTGAGGTCTTTAATCCCATCGACTCTGCTGAGTCAATCCATTCCTTTGTGATCGGAGAATTGCTCTCAAGAACCAAATCAGCCGCTAAGAAGGTACTAGTTTCTGAGATGAGCGCCCTCTCTACTCGTTCC
>MDTB01066381.1_pt1 | contig 21406 bp, 22 predicted proteins | sample 811161 | NCBI WGS metagenome assembly MDTB01 (sample SAMN05326650, study PRJNA326480) | marine metagenome | isolation source: seawater | place: Mediterranean Sea | collected 2009
CCTCCCCGCCCGGGCTCGAACCAGGAACTAAACCTTAGGAGGGTCTTGTTATATCCAGTTTAACTACGGGGAGATTAAGTTCTCCATTGAATTGTATATAAAAAACTCTTAATGTACTATTACTGTTAATGAATATCTTATCCATAGACTCTTCTGGCACTATGTTGTCAATAGAACTAAAGAAAAATAATGAGTGTTTCTCTTTCACCGATCAACAAAAGAGTAGGGCTAGTCAAATAATATTATCCTCAATCGATAAAATTATATCTGATAATAAATTAGATGCTTCAGATCTGAATCTTATCATCTTTAATAAGGGTCCTGCCAGTTTCACAGGTACGAGAATTGCTGCATCTGTTTGTCAGGCAATAGGTTATACATTAAATATACCTGTAATAGGTGTAAATTCACTTTCACTTATGGCATATAATTATTATTCTCAATCATCATATTCTAAAATTATATGTATTAAAAAAGCTTATGGTGATAAATATTATATTGGTGAATATGATATTGATAAATCTCAGTATAACCCTATCAAAGAACTCTCTTTATCATCTGCTAATCATTTAGATTTTTCTCCGTCTTTCCATTATATATCAGATTCTTGGGATCATATTAAATCAAATATAGACCATGCCTTATTAAATAATATTAAAACTATTAATCAGACACATGAATCTAATGCAAAAATGTTATTAGAATATGTAGATAATGTAGTTGAGTGTAAGAACGAATTTGATTTAAAGATGACTTTTCCAGATTATGCTAATCATACCATCGATGTTTAACTGATAATTTCGCCGATCTTATTGCCGACTCTTACTGCTTTACCTTTTTTCAATTTAGTGGAAAGTTTAATTTTGTCATCGAATAATAAAACAACTGTAGACCCGCTTTTAAACATACCTAACTCTCTGCCTTTATCTAGATTTATTTTTCTTTTTTCAAAATTTGATTTAATTATTTTCTTTGGAGCAGGCGGTGAAACTTCTCCAGACCATACTGTTTCAATAGAGGAAACATTGATAGCTGCTATAAAAACAACAGTGAAATATATATTATTATTTTTAAAACTACAAACTAATCTCTCATTCCTTGAATATAGATTCTTTATTGTATTCACAGCATGCAGAGCAACACTGTAAAGTCTTCCAGGCACATATGTAGTCATGCTGAGTTTACCAGTCATAGGCATATGAACTCTATGATAATCTTTAGGAGAGAGATAAATTGTTACGAAAGAACCATTTTTATAATGATCGATAGAGTCGTTATTATTACCCAATAAATCTTCAATTAAAATGTATTTACCTTTAACTTGGAGAATAGAGTTGTTTTTAATTTTTCCATATTCTAAAATCTTTCCATCACATGAGGATACTACAGATTTTTTATCTTCATCAATTTTATGAATGCCATCTTTTAATTTTCTTGTGAAAAAATCACAAAATGTTTTGTACTCATCGACAGTTTCTCTCTCACATTCTTTGAGATTAATTTTAAACATTGATATGTAAAGCTCAATTAAATATTTAGTTAATGGATGTTGAGTTCTAGTGATTATGTATGTAAATCTTGAAAACAGATGGTGGGGTATGAAAAATAACCAGTATGATTTTAGAGTATCCTTAATTACTCCTAAATTACTTTTATTCATTAATTAATTATCCTTTTTAAATCACTAATAATTAATTTATCTTTTAAAGGAGGTGTATATAAACCCATAACTTTTGAGTTTCTGTCTACTAAAAATATTGCTCCTGTATGATCATAGAAATCTATTGACCCAGTGCTTGAGACTTTTTTTGCATATATGCCAGTATTCTTAACTAACGATTTAATATTATCATCTTTAATCGATAAACCTATAAAGTCTTTATTAAAGTACTCCACATATTTTTTAATAGTATCTAATTCATCTTTCGGGTCAATTGATATAAATAATAGCTGTAAATCACTATGATTACCGAGATTTTTAAAAATATTATTTGCTCTTGCTAGAGTATCTGGGCAAAAATCTGGACAACTTGTATAACCAAAGAAAACCATTGTTACCTTGTCTTTAAGATCCTCATTACTAAAGTTTTGAGTTTTGGTAGATTGAATAACAACATTCTCTTGTAAAAACATGTTTTCAGGATACATCTTTGTATAATTTATCTTTACTTCTGGCTCATCATTAACAAATACTGCTATTAGTAAAACTAGTGCTATCGCATATATAATGTATGATTTATTCATTGTCGTTCAATTATTCCTCTATTTAATATATAATACCAGTGTAAATATATGATATTTAGATCCAATTTACTAACTATTTGAAGCTCATACTATGTCAGGCAATACATTTGGAAAAATTTTTACTCTAACAACTTTTGGAGAGAGTCATGGGAAAGCCTTGGGCTGCATCATTGATGGGTGTCCTCCTGGAATTAAATTATCAGAAAATGATATACAAAAAGACCTAGATAGAAGGAAACCTGGACAATCAAAATATACTACTCAACGAAAAGAAAGTGACAAAGTAGAAATATTATCTGGTGTTTTTGATGGCAAAACAACTGGCACTCCTATTAGTCTTATAATCTTTAATGAAGATCAAAGACCTAAAGATTATGGTGAAATTAAAGATAAATTCCGACCGGGTCATGCAGATTATACATATAGCAAGAAATATGGCTTCAGGGACTACAGAGGGGCTGGTAGATCTTCAGCTAGAGAGACTGTGGCAAGAGTTGCAGGAGGTGCAGTTGCTAAGAAAGTACTAAAAGATATGATAGGGCTAAAGATATTTGGTTATGTCTCCCAGATCGGTGAACATAAGGCAAATAAAATATCTAAAAAAAATATTGAATCTAACCCTTTCTTCTTCCCAGATAAGTCTATGGTACCTATTTTAGAAAAATATATTAATTCTATACGTAAGTCAGGTGATTCGATAGGAGCTGAGGTCACAGTAATAGCAGAAAATGTACCTCCAGGATTAGGTAATCCTGTGTTTGACAAACTTGATGCATTGATAGCTTATGCAATGATGTCAATCAATGCTGTTAAAGGGGTTGAGATTGGTGGTGGTTTTTCTGTCGTCAATCAAAAAGGATCAGAGTCAAGAGATGAAATATCCAGTAAAGGTTTTTTATCAAACAATGCCGGTGGTACTCTTGGTGGAATATCGTCAGGACAGAATATTATAGTTAAGATGGCTTTGAAACCTACATCAAGTATTTTAATACCTGGAGCCACAGTTACAAAAAAGAATAAAGATACGACAATAGTAACTAAGGGAAGACATGACCCTTGTGTTGGCATAAGAGCTACACCGATTGCAGAAGCAATGTTGGGCCTAGTTTTATGTGATTTGTATTTAAGAGATAAGGCTCAAAACTCAGATTAAATTATTTTTTAGATATGAAAGAAACTTTATATGATAAAATTTGGAACGAACATTTAGTTCATCAAAATAATGATGGCTCATCTTTGATATATATTGATCGTCATCTTATCCATGAGGTCACATCACCGCAGGCATTTGATGGTCTAGAGATAGAAAAAAGAAAGATTTGGAATAAAAAATCTATTTTTGCTGTATCAGATCATAATGTCCCTACTAAGGACAGAGAATCAGGTATCAGTGATAAAATTTCAAAACTTCAAGTTGACACCCTAACTGATAATTGTAAAAAACATAAGATAAACTATTTTGATTTAAATCATATTAATCAGGGCATTGTGCATGTTATTGGTCCAGAGCTTGGTATAACTCAACCTGGAATGACTTTAGTATGCGGAGATTCTCATACATCAACTCATGGAGCTTTGGCATCTCTAGCATTTGGAATTGGTACAAGTGATGTTGAACATGTTTTGGCTACTCAATGTATTAATTTAACTAAAGAAAAGAACTTTAGGATAAATGTAGATGGACAACTAAATGATTATGTTTCCTCCAAAGATTTAATTTTACATATAATAGGAGTTATAGGGACCTCAGGTGGAACAGGATACACAATTGAATTTGCTGGGGAATGCATAAGAAATATGAGTATTGAGTCTAGAATGACAATCTGCAACATGAGCATAGAAGCTGGAGCTAAATCTGGTTTGATAGCATTCGATGAAAAAACTTTCAATTATATGTTAAATAAAACATACACGCCTACAAAAAAATATTTTGATGATGCAGTAAAGTATTGGGAATCTTTATCAAGCGACATTGATGCAGTATTTGATAAAGAAATTAATATAAATGCTAATGAAGTATCACCACAAGTAACTTGGGGCACATCACCTGAAATGACGAGTAGTGTTGATGGGTCGCTGCCGGATCCTAGCAAAGAGAATGATATCAGTAAAAAACAATATATCAAAAGAGCATTAGAGTATATGGACCTTAAGCCAAATCAAGAAATACAGTCAATCAAAATTGATAAAGTTTTTATTGGTTCTTGCACGAATTCAAGGATAGAAGATTTAAGACAGGCTGCTAAGATTTTAGAAGGACAAAAAATTAGTAGTTCTCTTAAACAGGCAATAGCTGTTCCAGGCTCTGGACGTGTTAAAAAACAAGCTGAAGATGAAGGGCTTGATAAAATATTTATAGATTCTGGTTTTGAGTGGAGAGCACCTGGCTGTTCAATGTGCCTTGGCATGAATGATGATAGTTTGCTTCCATTTGAACGTTGTGCTTCAACATCAAATAGAAATTTTGAAGGAAGACAGGGTGATAAAGGTCGAACGCATTTAGTTAGTCCTTCGATGGCGGCTGTTGCTGCAGTAAAAGGTCATTTTAGCAACGTGGTAGATTTTGTAAATGAAAAATAACTTAATTAAAGGACAGGCTATCCCTTTTACGCAAAGCAATATCGATACTGATGCTATTATTCCAAAGCAATATTTGAAATCGATTAAGAAATCGGGTTTTGGACCATTTTTGTTTGATTCCTTAAGATATCTTGATCCAGGTGATCTGAGTACAACCAAAGAACGTAAAAGTAATAAAGACTTTATATTAAATATAAAACCATTTGATACTGGAACAATTATTGTAGCTAATGATAATTTTGGATGTGGATCTTCAAGAGAGCATGCAGTGTGGGCTCTTAAAGATTTTGGAATTAAAGCAATCATCTCTTCGTCTTTTGCCGATATATTTTATAGAAATAGCTTTAAGAATAGTCTGTTGTTAATTCGCGTAAAGAAAAAAGAAGTAGAAGAACTATTAATAGATATAAAAAATCTAGGTCGATATGAATTGACAATAGATATCCAAAATCAGACAATATCTACGCCAAAGGATAAAGTCTATAAGTTTGATATCAATCCGACTGACAAAGAGAGAATTGTCTTAGGGTATGACGATATAGGTTTAACTCTAAAGCTTAGCGATAAAATAATTTCTTATGAGAATAAAATGAAAATAAAAAAACCATGGATATTTGAGGATAGTCATGACACAGAGTAATATATTGCTTTTGCCCGGTGATGGTGTTGGCCCTGAGATTATGCATGAGGCTGTCAAAGTTATTGATTTGCTGAATAATTTAAATGTCTGCGATATAACTATTAACTCTGCAGATATTGGTGGAGTAGCTTTGGATAATTCTGGAGTACCTTTCCCTGATGATACGGCTAAAAAATGTTTAGAGGCAGATTGTATTTTATTAGGTGCTGTAGGAACTAAAAAACATGAAAATAATAATAATCATCTCAAGCCAGAGTCGGGGCTATTGGCATTACGTAAATCACTAGATTTATATATTAATGTTAGACCTATTTTTATATTCGAGTCCTTAGTTAATAGTTCATCACTTAAACCTGAGTTATTATCAAATCTTGACATCATAATAATCAGGGAATTAGTCGGTGATGTTTATTTTGGTGAGCCCAGAGGATTTAGAGGAGATCTCAATGATAAGGTTGGATTCAATACCATGTCGTATTCTGCAAAAGAGGTTGAGCGTATTGCCAACTATGCCTTCAATTTAGCTTCCAAAAGAGCCTCAAAGATTACCTCTGTTGATAAAGCCAATGTACTTGAGTCTTCTCAAGTGTGGCGAGAGACTGTTGAGAAGATTAAACATGAGAAATATCCTTCTATAGACCTATCACATATGTATGTGGATAACGCTGCTATGCAGTTAGTCAAGGATCCAAGTCAATTCGATGTAATACTTACAGGTAATTTATTTGGTGATATTTTATCAGATGAAGCATCTATGTTAACTGGGTCTATAGGAATGTTACCTTCAGCCTCATTATCATCTACAATCGGAGTCTATGAACCTATTCATGGGTCAGCTCCAGATATTGCCGGAAAGGGAATCGTTAATCCTATTGCCATGATATTATCTGTGGCAATGATGTTTGAGTATTCATTAAATAATCAGAAAGTTGCGTTATTAATTAGAGATTCCGTAAACAGTGTATTAAGCGATGGTTACAGAACGCAAGATATTGCTTTGAGTTCAGATCATATAGACACTTCTGCAATGGGAAATGCTATAATCCAAGAAATTAAAAATAATGTTTAAAACTAAAGATAAGTATAATATTGCTATTGTTGGTGCTACCGGAATCGTAGGGGAATCACTGCTTGAAATTATGTCCTCAAGAAAATTTCCAATTGACAAGATAGTTCCTTTGGCCAGCTCTAAATCCGCTGGATCTCAGGTAAAATTTGGTGATAGCTTATTAGATGTACAGGCATTGGATAATTATGACTTTAAAGATACAGACCTTGCTTTTTTTTCTGCAGGAAGTGATGTTTCAAGAGTATATGCACCTATTGCGGCAAAATCTGGAGCAGTAGTAATTGATAATACATCTGAATTTAGATATGTTGATGATATACCCTTGATAGTTCCGGAGGTAAATCCTGCGGACATCAAAAAATATGAAAAAACGAATATAATTGCGAATCCGAACTGCTCAACTATTCAAATGCTTGTAGCTTTAAAACCAATACATGATAGATTTAGAATATTGGATATAAATGTATCTACATACCAAGCAGTTTCTGGTTCAGGTAAATCAGGAGTAGATGAATTATTGCAACAATCACATAATTATTTAAATCAGCAAAAAATTGAACCTTCTATTTATCCTAAACAAATTGGGTTTAATGTAATCCCTTTTGTAGATAGTTTTTGTGATAATGGCTATACAAAAGAAGAGATGAAAATGGTATGGGAAACTCAAAAGATACTGGATAAAAATATATCAGTAAATGCAACTGCTGTGAGAGTACCGGTTTTAGTTGGTCATTCAGAGTCTATAACAATACGGACTGAAAAACCCTTAGATTTAGGTCTTGTAAAAGATGATTTTATCAAGCGAAACGGTATTCAGTTAATTGATAATCCAAATCAAGATGAATACCCAACAGCCTTTGATAATGGTCATGGAACGGATGATGTCTATGTCGGCCGCATTAGACGATCGCTTGATAATGATAAGATTTTGAATATTTGGGTGGTTGCTGATAATGTAAGGAAAGGAGCAGCATTAAATAGTGTTCAGATAGCTGAGGAACTCATTAAGGAAAATGTATGAATAAATTACTATCATTAATATTTGTTATTATATTTTTAGCCTATGTCCCTTTAGGCCCGGTAAATTATTCTTCAGAGCTGTCAGGAATCTTTGTGTTCCTTGGAGAACTACAAACACTACTATCTGGTATAATTAATCTAATTATCTTAAATACATCTAGCTTTCTTATACTCGCATTAGATAGCGTTATGCCATTTCTAATACTAATATATGAAACCATTCTTTCTTTACCTTTTAGTCAGATTAACTTTTGGTATGTGCTATTGATACTAATTATAATTAGTTTCTTTTCTGAGAAATTCAGAACTATTAATAATGAACTAAATAAATTAAGAAAAATATTGTTAAATAGCAGAGAAAGGGATAAGTCTAGAAATAATAAAGACTCTATAGAAAAAATAAATAATCTTAATATAAAGGCTCAACAAATATTAGAATTGCTCAATGTTATTAGTACTGCAGCAGAAAACTTCAAAAATAGTAATACTAGAACAAAAAAAATACGAAGGGTGAATGCAGAGAATATTAATGAAATGAGTAAAATCCAAAATACTAGTTTAGCTAAAGATGAAGAGCAATTAATGCGATTAAGAAAAGATAACACTCTTCAAGAAAATCAAACAGAGGTTGTAACAAATCAAAATGATAGCGGAGTGAAAGATAAAAACTTAGCTAAAGATGAAGAGCAATTAATGCGATTAAGAAAAGATAATACTCTTCAAGAGAATAATACCGATGAGATAATGAGTGATGAGAATATTTCACAAATAGATTTAGCAAGGGCATTTGTAGAGAGCAACGAAAAAGATGATGCTATTAAGTTGATTAAAAAAATTATTGATACAGGTACTGAAGAAGAACAACATGAAGCTAAACTTCTTTATATGCAAGTCAAATAATGAGAATTGCTTTAAGTATTGAGTATAATGGATCTGCATATTTCGGTTGGCAAAAACAAAAAATAAACAAAACAAAAACCATCCAGTATCATATAGATAAAGCTGTATCTCGAATTGCAAATAATGAGATTTCTACAGTATGTGCTGGCAGAACAGATACCGGAGTCCATGCATTTTCACAGATTGTCCATTTTGATTCATCCTGTGACAGGGAAAACTATAAATGGATCCAAGGAATAAACTCTTTCTTGCCATCAGATATTCTCGTTAAAAATATTTATCATGTAGATAATGATTTTCATGCTAGATATTCAGCAGTTGATAGAACATATCGATATATTATTTTAAATCAAACTCATCCTTCAACATATTTTTTAACAACTACTCTTCATTATAGTGATAAAATAAACATATCAAAAATTAAATCATCTTTTAGATATTTAAGGGGTAAAAAAGATTATAGTAGTTTTCAGTCCTCAGGATGCTCTGCTAAAAGTCCTATTAAACATATAAAGTCAATTAAAATTATAAAGCATAATAATTTTATATATATAGACATAACCGCAAATAGTTTTTTATATCATATGGTTCGTAATATTGTTGGTGCATTATTAGACGTGGGATCATTGAAAAAAAATCCTGATTTTATTCATGAACTCATTGAAGCACACGATAGAAAAAAGTGTGGAAAAATGGTCTCTCCTTCTGGTCTTTACTTAATGTCGATATCATATCCAAAGAAATATAATATTCCAAATAGTGATTTATCTAATATTATTTAAGAATCTGTTTATTTATGCCAATTCATTAATACATGCTAATATATATAGATGACAAAAACTAAGATTAAGTTCTGTGGAATCACTAAAGTCGATGATTATATTTTTATCAATAATCAAGATGATGTAAATTACATAGGTATGATATTTACAGAAAAAAGCCCAAGGTGTTTAACAATTGATGACGCAAAAAATATCCTGCAATCGACGCATCGGAATAAATCTATAGTAGGAGTCTTTATGAATCAATCAGAAGATTATATTGAGAGGGTTATAAAGGCTATTGATTTAGATATCTTACAATTTCATGGGGATGAAAACATAGAGTTCTGTAAAAAATTTAGCAAGCCTTATATTAAAACATTCCATGTTGAACATGACGCAGTAAATATTAATTCTGACTTTATTGACACTGATGCACAATTTCTCTTAGATACAAGTGCAGCAGGTAAAGAAGGTGGCACTGGCCAAAAATTCAACTGGGATATATTATCAAATGACACTTCTATTTCTGGTATTTTGGAAAAGCATTCATTTTTTATCGCTGGTGGATTAGATAATAATAATGTCAGGGATTTAATTTTACATCACAAACCTTATGGTATTGATGTTAGCAGTGGATTAGAGACGAGTATCGGTAAAAAGGATCATCTTTTAATGAAAAAATTTTTAGAAAATGTAAGAATATCCGAAAAAGAATATTATGAAAAAAATTAATTATAAATTATATCCTGATAAAAACGGTAGGTTTGCAGAATTTGGAGGAAAGTATGTGTCTGAAACACTTATGTATCCACTATCTCAATTAGAAAAAGCATATAATAAAATTGCCAAGTCATCTAGTTTTAAAAAAGAACTCAACAACGAACTATGTAATTATGTAGGTAGACCGACACCCATTTATCATGCTTCTAGAATTAGTAAAGAATTAGGGTCATGTAACATATTTTTGAAACGCGAGGATTTAAATCATACTGGCGCTCATAAAATAAATAATGCAATGGGTCAAGCTATGCTTGCGAAAGCAATGGGTAAAACAAGAATTATTGCTGAGACAGGAGCTGGTCAACATGGTGTTGCAACTGCGACTGCTTGTGCTCGTTATAACCTAAAATGTATTGTGTATATGGGTAGTGATGATATACAAAGACAAAAAGTTAATGTTTATAGGATGAAACTCTTAGGTGCTGAAGTAGTTGCTGTTGATTCAGGATCAAAAACTCTAAAAGATGCCCTAAATGAGGCTTTAAGAGATTGGGTGTCAAATGTCGATGACACTCACTATATAATTGGTTCAGTAGCAGGCCCGCATCCATACCCAATGATTGTACGTGACTTCCAGTCTGTGATTGGCCATGAATCTAAAGCGCAAATGAAAAAACTTAATAAGAAGGCCGATATATTGGTAGCTTGTGTTGGTGGCGGTTCAAATGCTATTGGTCTATTTCATCCTTATTTAAATGAAGATGTTGATATCTATGGTGTTGAAGCTGGTGGATTTGGTTTGAAAACTGGAAAACATGCGGCCCCTTTAAATAGAGGTAAGCCGGGTGTATTGCATGGTAATAAAACCTATATAATGGAAGATCAAAATGGTCAAATACAGTCAACCCATTCAATTTCTGCAGGTTTAGACTATCCTGGTGTAGGACCTGAGCATTCTTGGTTAAAAGATAATAAAAGAGTTAAATATGTGTCAGTAACTGATAGTGAAGCCTTAAAGGCTTTCTATCATTTAACTGAAAAGGAGGGAATAATCCCTGCCCTAGAAACTGCACATGCTTTAGCATATGCTTGTAAAATAGCAAAAACAAAAAAGAATAAAAATATACTTATAAATCTCTCTGGTAGAGGAGATAAAGATATCGATACTATAGCTTCAATAAAAAGGATGAAGGTATGAATCGAATCCATGATGTATTCCAGCATCAAAAACCTGTATTTATTACATATTTGGTATGCGGTGACCCAGATGTTACTAGTACATTAAAAATTATGCACTCGATGGTTGATCATGGTGTTGATTTAATTGAACTTGGTATACCATTTACTGACCCTATAGCAGATGGCCCTGTAATACAAAGAGGTATAGAGAGAGCACTAAAAAATAAAATATCTCTTCATGATGTTTTAGATCTAGTCTCAACATTCAGAAAAAAAAATAATAAAACACCTATAGTCCTAATGGGTTATATGAATCCAATAGAAAATATTGGTTATAAATTATTTGCAAAAACAGCTAAGTCAAAAGGTGTAGATGGAGTATTAATAGTAGACTTGCCGCCAGAGGAAGCAAGCCTCATTAATAAAGAGTTCGTCAGTTATGACTTGAACCAAATATTTCTTGCATCACCAACTACGGAGGATAAGCGTCTAAAAACTATTATTAATTATTCCTCAGGTTATCTATATTATGTTTCACTGAAAGGTATAACAGGTTCATCGCTAATTAATTATCAACCAATTAAAAAGAGTATTGCTAAAATCAAGACAATTTCAAAAAATAAAATACCAATTACTGTTGGATTTGGTATTAAAACACCAGAGGCAGCAAGAAAAATATCTATGTTTTCTGATGGTATTATTATTGGTAGTTCTATAGTAGAATTAATTGAGAAAAACATGAAAAATAAAAATTTAATGTATAATAGAATTAATACTTTTCTAAAAAAAATAAAAGCTAGCTTGGTGAAATAATGAGTTGGTTGGATAAGATATTACCGTCAAGAATTAGAGCTAACAAAGAAGACAGAGGTTCAGTGCCTGAAGGTTTATGGCACAAATGTATGAATTGTGATGCTGTAATTTACCGTGCTGAATATGAAAAAAACTTAAATGTTTGCCCAAAATGTAATCACCATGGGAGAATATCTGCTCGAAAGAGAGCAGACATTATACTTGATACAGAAGAAAAAATAGAAATCTTAACAAATATAGGTCCTGTAGATATGTTGAATTTCAAAGATAAGGAAAAGTATAAAGATAAATTAGCTTCTACACAAAAAAGAACTGGAGAAAAAGATGCCTTGCTAGTTTTCAAGGGTACTATTAATCAAAATCCTGTAATTGCATGTATTTTTGAATATTCTTTCTTTGGAGGGTCTATGGGTTCTGTGGTTGGAGAAAAATTTTCATTAGCAATAAAAAAATGTATTGAAGAAGAAAAACCTTTGATTTGTTTTTCGGCAAGTGGTGGCGCAAGAATGCAAGAATCCTTATTCTCACTATTCCAAATGGCTAAGACTAGTGCCTCACTAAATAATTTATCTCAAAAAAAACTACCTTATATTTCTGTATTGACAGATCCTACTATGGGAGGGGTTTCTGCGAGTTTAGCAATGCTTGGAGACATTAATATAGCTGAACCAAATGCATTGATAGGTTTTGCTGGACCCAGAGTAATAGAACAAACAGTTGGTGAGAAATTACCTCAAGGCTTTCAGAAAAGTGAATTCCTTCAAGATCATGGATCTATTGATTTTATTCTTGATAGGAATAATCAGAAAGATAAACTTGCGCATATAATTTCTTCATTAATGAGTAACTATACAAGTGAAAAAATATCCTAAAACATTACAGGATTGGTTAGATTGGCAACAGACACTTCATCCACAGAATATTGATTTTAAATTAGAGAGAATAAAATCAGTTTATAACAAACTTAATATTCCAAAAATTGCTGATAAGGTAATTATTGTAGCAGGTACAAACGGAAAAGGATCTACTGTGGCAATACTTGAGAGTATATTGCATGAAAATAACTATTCTGTTGGGTCATTTACCTCTCCTCATATAATTAATTATAACGAAAGAATCAGATTTAACAAAACTGAGGTAGAAAATTCTGAACTAATTGAAACATTTAAAATAATTGATGATATTAGAGGTGATACAACTCTAACTTATTTTGAATTTGCGACATTAACAGCCTTTTATCTATTTAGTAAGAAAATGCTAGATTATGTGATTTTAGAGGTAGGTCTTGGGGGTAGACTAGACGCTACTAATATAATTAATAGCGATCTATCTATAATTACTTCAATAGGGATTGATCACACAGAGTTTTTAGGTTCAACCATAGATAGTATTGCTATGGAAAAAGCTGGTGTTATGCGACCTTTTAAACCATCTATATATGCAGGTCGAAATCCACCATCCTCATTGTTTACTTATGCTAATAAAATAAAATCAAGACTACAATTTAACACTAATGATTTTCATGTTAAGAGATTAAAAAACTCTTGGGTATGGAGCGACAAAGCATCCAACATTGAATTACCCATGCTTCCATTAATAGGAGATTTTCAATATGACCATGCTGGAGCAGCTATAAAGGCAATCAAAATACTTGATCCTGAATTATTACATAATAAAATATCACTGGATAATGGAATCAGAAATATTACATTGCTTGGAAGATATCAAATATTATCAAAAGAACCAGAAATAATTTTAGATGTAGCACATAATGAAGATTCAGCAAAGAAACTACAGGAAAATCTGATGAAAAATCGTACTTGTAAAACTATTGCAATAATAGGCATTTTGAAAGATAAAGATGTGTATAGTTTAATTAAGCCAATGATAGATATTGTAGATTTATGGTATTGTGTGACAATTGATAGTATTAGAGGTATGAATGCGCAAGAAATTAAAGCTAGAATGTCAACTTTAGTTAATAAAGATAATATATTTATATCAGATACAATGACAGATGCATCATCAAAAGCAATGTCACAACTTGATAAACAGGACCGTTTAATCATTTATGGTTCTTTTTATACGGTGTCAGAATATCTAACCTGTTATAAAACAATAACTAACCTTAATGAAAATAATTATAATGAGTTTTAAAAAACTATACTTTACGGTTACATTTATTATTATACCTTTTTATCTATTTTATTCTCCGGTTAAGGACTATTTTAAAAACCTAAATAAAATAACTTACTCTCTAGAAATTCCACAGACAAGAATACAGAAGGATACAGAAAATATCTATAGTCATGAGAATATCATTCTTGATAAAGATTTTTTGTTAGAAAAAAAAATATCAGAGGCTTGGGTATTAATATTTCCAAATCTAAATAATGGTGATTTACAGACAAGCTTTATAAAAGATCTTAAAAATATAGGAATAACATCTGTCATAGATCTTAAATCAAATAATAATAATACTATTCTTGGTATTGGACCGTTTGTAAATAAAAATATGGCTGAGACGATAGCATCTAAAGTTCTTAAGTCTACTGGGCAAACAGGAACAATCAAGAGACTAAGTAAACAATGATTACATTAGATATTTGTATTTTAATCTTTCTTTTATTTTGGTCAATACGAGGATTTTTCAAAGGACTAGCATCAGAAATGATATCGCTAGTAATATGGTTGGCTGCAATTTATCTGACTTTGAGTTTCTTCCAAATCCCTCTTAATTATATTCAGGAGTACATAGTATCACCTGAGATTTCAATGGCAGTGACATATTTATTGATTTTTGTCCTTACCTTTATAATCTCAATGATATCCAGTTTTTTTGTATCTAAATTAATGGGTATGTTTGGATTATATTCATTTGATAAATCATTCGGTTTCATATTTGGTCTACTCAAAGGATCTGCGTTTTTACTTCTTATTACATTTTTTTTAATGAATACTGAGCTATCAGAACATGAAATGGTTGCTAATTCTCAATTTATCCCATATTTCGACTATTTTTTGAATAATTATATGAAATCTAGTGATTCACTCTTTGATAGTTTTCAATTAAAAATATAAGATATAGCATATGTGCGGTATAGTAGCTGTTTATGGGACAAATAATGTGGTTCGCGATATTTATGAGTCGCTAACGGTGTTACAACATCGAGGTCAAGACGCATCTGGTATTTTAACAAATCATCAAGGAAAAATTACCCTTAGGAAATCACTTGGTCTCGTGAGAGATGGTTTTGATGCAAAACACATCAGTAGGCTAAAAGGTAAGCTCGGTATTGGACATGTAAGATATCCCACAGCTGGACATGCTGATAGTTCTGCTGAAGCTCAACCTTTTTATGTGAATTCTCCCTATGGGATCGGTTTAGCGCATAATGGTAATTTAATTAATTCATCAGATTTAAAAAAGAATCTTTTTTCTGAAGACCTTAGGCATATTAATACAAAGTCTGATTCAGAAATCTTGCTAAATATTTTTGCCCATGAACTTCATCTTCATAGCAAAGAATCTTTTACCCCAGATGATGTTTTTTATGCAGTGGCAGGAGTACATAGAAGAGTTAAAGGAGCTTATGCGGTTGTGGCACTAATATCTGATAGAGGTATAGTTGCCTTCAGAGATCCTATGGGAATTAGACCTCTATGTTATGGAACTAGAGATATAGGCGGAAAAACAGAAACTATGATAGCCTCGGAGTCCGTGGCGCTGGATTCTGCTGGATTTAAGTTAGTAAGAGATATCATGCCTGGCGAAGCCATTTTCATAGATATAAATGGTGAAATACATACAAGATTATGTACTAAGAATTCTGGACACTCTCCTTGTATATTTGAATTTGTTTATTTTGCTAGACCTGACACTATAATTGATGGCATATCGGTTTATTCGGCTAGAATGAAAATGGGTCAGTATCTAGCAAAAAAAATATCGAACCAGTGGAAAGATCATGATATTGATGTAGTCATGCCAATACCAGACACGAGCAGGATATCTGCTCTTGAATTAGCAATATCCTTAAAAGTACCATTTAGAGAAGGATTTATAAAAAATAGATATATTGGCAGGACATTTATTATGCCAGAGCAGACTCAAAGAGCTAAGTCTGTCAAAAGAAAACTAAATGCAATAGCTTCTGAATTCAGAAATAAAAATGTTCTACTGGTTGATGATTCCATAGTTAGAGGCACGACATCAAAACAAATTATAGATTTAGCCCGAGAGGCTGGCGCTAAAAAAGTATATATGGCATCTGCGGCCCCTCCTGTCAAATATCCTAACGTTTATGGAATTGATATGCCAGCAAGCCATGAATTCGCAGCTGATGGTAGAACAGAATCAGAAATATCTAAATTAATAGGTGCCGATAAATTATTTTATCAAGATTTAGATGATTTAATATCAGCTGTGAAAGACCCAAACTCTCCAGTTAAAGGTTTTGACTCTTCATGTTTTGATGGTAACTATGTTACTGGCAATGTTTCGGATGAATATTTGAAAGAGTTAGATAATCTTAGAAATAATACAGCAAAAAATGAAGAAAACCTTGATGCTCATGATGATGTAATGGTGTACTAAAAATGTCAAGACTCAATCATCTGCTTGACGAATCAATCAAGATATTTGAAACAAAATATCCAAAGTTAGAGATGAAAAAATACTTACTAATATCACCATTTGATCAGCAATTATTATATATATCTAATAAAAAAATCAAAAAAGATTATTCTATTTCTACTTCTAAGTTTGGTATTGGCTGTAAAAATAATTCTTTTAAAACTCCAACTGGTCTACATTTAGTTACTGAAAAAATTGGCAAAGATATGCCAATATATACAATCTTTCAAGGACGAAAACCTCTCAAAGACAACCTTGTTCTTCAGGATTTTTATAAGGATAAAAAAATGAGTTTGAGTCATTTCAAAAAATATGACGATGTGATTACATCAAGAATACTTCGTTTAAAAGGTTTAGAACATGGAGTCAATCTTGGTGACGATGTAGATTCATTTTCAAGATATATTTATATCCATGGTACAGCACATGAAGATCAAATCGGTGAAAGAGCCTCACACGGTTGTATTAGAATGAAGAATCAAGATATCATAGATCTATTTGATATATGCCCTTTAAATATCAATGTTCTGATACTAGATAATTAGAGTAGACTAATTAAATCTGTAGGTTTTTTGATTATTTCATCTGCATTCCATGCTTCTACGGACTGATCCTCATCAATAAAACCAAAATCAGCAGCAACAGTATACATACCTGCATTCTTTCCAGCTAAAATATCTCTCTCATCGTCTCCAACATAAACGCATTTAGATACATCAACTCCAACTATCTTTGAGGCTTCCAATAATCCTTCTGGATTTGGTTTTGGCTCGCTAACCATATCGCCAGTTATAAGACAGTTCATCTTAGTATCAATAGATAAGCCTTCCACAACTTTTTTAGCAAATTTTGAATGTTTATTTGTTACGATACCCCATAAAATTGGCTTCTGACACATATAATCAATCAATAAATCCATATCATCTACTGTTTTTGTATGTATAAAACAGTTTTCAGAATATGCTTGAAGAAACTCTGACCTTAAAAGAGATGAATCAATAGATCTTTGATTTATTATAGATGCATATTGAATCATTCCAACTGCTCCTCTAGAAATATGAGTCTTCAATCCAATACAGTCAATATTTTTAAAGTTATTTTTAGTTAAAACCTTATTTAATGCATTGCACATATCTACAGATGTATCAGCTAAAGTACCATCTAGATCGAAAAGTAAACATTCAATATTCTTCATTTTTTTGTGGCGGTCATAAAATAATTGATTTTAGTAATTGAAGAAAGAGAGAAACTAAAGTCGACTGGGTTTACTTTAACTCCTTGAATATCATCGACATTAAAATTAGCCTGCTCAAGTATATTTGCAAGTTCAGATGGTTTAATAAATTTGTTGTATTGATGAGTTCCTTCAGGAACAATTCTCAAAACATATTCAGCCATCATTTTTGCAAACACAAATGACATTAGATTTCTATTAATGGTCGACATAAACAATTTGCCACCTTTTTTACAGATAGTTGATATATCTTGTATTAATTTAATTTGATCTGGTACATGCTCGATTAATTCGAAACAAATTATAGCATCATATTTAGCTTTTGATTCTTTGATATGACTTTCTATCGATGCATCTAGATATCTTATATTATAATTTTTTTCTTTCGCATGGTTTTTTGCAATTTTTATAGTCTTTTTTGATGCATCAAGACCAGTGACTTGTGCACCATTTTTAGTGAGTTCCTCAGATAATATTCCGCCACCACAACCTATGTCTAGAATCTCTAAATTTTTAATATCTAGCTGACTCTGTATATATTCAAGTCTAATTGGCGTTAAATTATGGATTAATTTATATGGTCCTCTTTTATTCCACCATTCATGCGCAAATAAATCGAAATTATCAATTTCTTTCTCATCAATATTCATGTTTGATAACCTGTTTTTTAATTGATCTAAATTTAGTATATATCTTGTCTTCTGCAACTGTTAGTATTTTTCTATTCTTCATTATTTGTCTACCAGCTATCCAAACATTCTTTATATTTGATGATTTTAATTTATTCTCGATGCCATCAAACTTAACCGAACTAAGTTTCATTATATCTTTTATATCTATCGAGACAAGATCAGCTAGATAACCCTTAGATAATAAACCTATATTTTCCCCTACACCTAGTGATTGTGCTGAATTTACTGTTATAAGATTAAACAAACTTGCGGTATTCATTCCATATTTTTTTATGTTCGATAATAAAGAGAAGTTTGATACTTCATCCAACATATCTAGATTTATATTATTTATCATTGAGCCACTTGATAGCATCATATTAATATTGTTGTCAAGTATGTCTTTAATATACATATTTTTTATTGAAATATTAATAGACTTATTTATTACAATATTAGATTTATACATTTTTAGTATCTTGATATCTTTCTGGTTAAGATTTGATACGTTTAATGCCGTAAACTCATTATCTAAAATATCCATTTTTTCAAGATACTCAATAGGCCTGCATTTATGATTCTCTATACATTTTTGTATTTCTAATTCCGATGAATTAACATTCATTCTTAATGATATATCCAATTCATTAGAGATTTTTGAAATTTTTTTGAGCATTTTTGTTGAGACATGATCGATAGATATAGGATTAAAGAAAAATTTTATATCAGGATTATTACTATATTGATCAAAAACCCTTAAAGCCTTATCTAGGCATTGATTCTCATTAATTGCCCAGTTAGTTCTTTGTTTTTGTATTTCTAAACCTATATTACTTCTAAGCTTTGCTCTGAGAGTCTGATCAATCATAGACTCAGGAAATATGCCATGATCACAAAAGGTAGTAATTCCATTTTTTATCATTTCTATACATCTAACTGCTGACGATATATCTCTATGTTCATTATTTACCATCTGATTTTTAAAGATATTATAAGACTTTATATTATTATTCTGTCGCTTGTCTATATCTTGAAATAATATTAATGATGAATCATTGAAACTATTAATTAGCCCCGGTATTATAAGATGATCGATTAAAACTATATGTTCATTTGTCCGATATTTATTATGAACTTGATTTGTTGGTAGAATATCTTTAATGATATTACCATCTATTACTATTGAGTGATCTTCTACCAGAGCATTATTTTTTTGATTGAATTGCCATTTCGGACTTATAATTTTATCTATTTTATCCATCCTAATCATTATACTTAAATAATTTTATTTTTCCTTTGATTTAAGCTGGATAGCCGTTAAATCGATTATTATGCCAGTTTTGGATATTTATAAATTATGTCGTGTATATGACTGGTTTATGATAAAATAGTGTTTTATAACCTATATAGGAACATCATCAATATATGGCAGAAAATCAAGAAATAAGATTTGAACAAGAGATGAGGCAATCATACCTAGATTATGCTATGAGTGTGATTGTTGGAAGAGCATTACCTGATGTTAGAGATGGCTTAAAGCCAGTCCACAGAAGAGTGTTATTTTCTATGCATGAGCTTAATAATGGATGGAATAAATCATACAAAAAGTCAGCAAGAATTGTTGGTGATGTTATTGGTAAATATCACCCACATGGAGACTCTGCTGTATATGATACGATAGTCAGGCTAGCTCAGCCATTTTCAATGAGGCATCCTCTTGTGGACGGTCAGGGAAACTTTGGATCTGTTGATGGAGATTCACCAGCAGCCATGAGATATACCGAGGTCAGGATGTCCAAACTCTCTCAAGAATTGCTACAAGATATTGATAAGAATACAGTTGATTTTTCTCCAAATTATGATGGTTCAGAAAAAGAGCCATCAGTACTTCCAACTAGAGTACCCAATTTACTTGTTAATGGATCAACCGGCATTGCTGTAGGAATGGCTACTAATATACCCCCTCATAATTTAGTTGAAGTTATAGATGCTACTATAGCAATAATTGATAACTCAGCATTATCTGATATAAGTAATATCGATGAATTAATTGAGAAGAGTAATCTTCAAGGACCTGACTTCCCCACATATGGTGAGATTAAGGATAATGGTGGCATTAGGGATTCTCTATTGGATGGAAGGGGCTCATTTAAAATTCGAGCTAAACATTTGATAGAGAAAAAAGATAATGATAAGACTTCTATTGTCTTTACAGAACTACCATACCAAGTAAACAAAGCTAAATTGATAGAGAATATTGCTCAGTTAGTCAGAGATAAGAAAATTAATGAGATAAGTCAGCTAAGGGATGAATCTGATAAAGATGGTATGAGATTAGTTATTGAAATCAAAAGAGGAGAACAACATGAAGTAGTTCTAGGATCTCTGTATAAACATACTAATGCCCAAATATCATATTCGGTCAATATGGTATGTTTGGTTGATGGAGAGCCTAAAACTCTTGGATTCATAGAAATCATAAATGAATTCATTAAACATAGACGAGAGGTTATTACCAGAAGAACTCTATATGAGCTAGAAAAGGCTAGAAATAAAGCACATATTTTGGAAGGTTTAGGCATCGCTTTACTAAATGTTGATGAAATAATCTCTCTCATTAAAAAATCAAAAAATACTATAGAGGCAAAAAATTCCTTGCTTTCTAAATCATGGAATCCTGGACAATTAGTGAAATTTCTCGGAGTGGTTGATAAGCAAACTGAGAATTTCATAGCTCATGATGCGCTATATGGACTGAAAAATAAAATGTACAAATTATCTCCGATACAAGCTCAAGCAATACTTGATCTAAAACTCCAAAAACTAACAAATCTAGAACAGGAAAAAATATTTACCGATTATGAATTAACAATTGCTGAAATAAAAAGATATATCAAAATATTAACTAAAACAGAAGAGTTAGATGCTGTCATGAA
>MDTB01018978.1_pt1 | contig 21405 bp, 22 predicted proteins | sample 811161 | NCBI WGS metagenome assembly MDTB01 (sample SAMN05326650, study PRJNA326480) | marine metagenome | isolation source: seawater | place: Mediterranean Sea | collected 2009
ACGGTTGCGGCGTTTATGATGTTTATTTACCATGGATCACGACTGGTTTAGGAAAGATAATTATTAAACACGCTGGCAAAACTCGCACGGGCTAAAGATTAAAAAAACGAATCGGTCTTTCTCATCCATTTTCTCAAATAACGGCAATTCCAAAATGTTTTATCAAAAAAATCTCCGATTTACAGCCATTGAGAATAGTTTAGTGGGGTTAATGGTTTCAAAAAAGTGAAGTTTTTTTTAACGGCTGTAAAATTCAACCACCATGTTAGGGTTCATCTGCACGGGATAAGGAACCTCATCGTACTGAGGAATTCTTTTAAATACTCCCTTAAACTTGCCTGTCTCCGACGATAAATATTCTGGTAAATCCCGCTCCATCTTTTCCGTTGCCTCAAGCACTAAAGGCATCTTCCGACTTCTTTCTCTAATTTCGATCTCGTCTCCGGGCTTACACCTGTAAGATGGAATATTGACGACCTGCCCGTTAACGGTAACATGCTTATGATTAACCAATTGTCTCGCTGCGAAAACTGTTGGAACGAAATTTAACCGATAGACCATAGCATCAAGCCTGGACTCTAGTAATTGGATCAAGTTCTCAGAAGTGTTGCCCTTACGGCGCGAAGCCTCCTTAAACGTCCTCCGAAATTGAGATTCGGAAATGTTGCCGTAGTAACCCTTGAGCTTCTGTTTTTCACGAAGCTGCTCCCCGAAAACAGAGGGCCTAGATGGCCTATTTCCATGCTGCCCAGGTCCGTAGGGCTTATTTATTGTGGGACACTTTTCACGCCCCCAAAGGTTTTCACCGAGTTGGCGGCAAATCTTGTATTTTGGCTTTGCCCTTCTGTTAGTCAATCATTCTCTCCCAAGAAGTTCGATTTGCTATTGAACACCATAATCTAAGCGACTATAAAAATGCCTAAAAGAGTCGAGATGATACGCAAATGTGTAAAAAAATCAATCCTTTTTTATCTTAGATTCTCGATTTTTCGAACTCCCTATCTTCGGCGATATGCCCAAAAAAACATTATTAGTCCTGTAATCATCATCGGAATGCACAGTATTTGGCCCATCGTGAGACCCATCAGCAAGAAACCCAGATATTGGTCCGGTTCACGAGCATACTCAACTAAAAACCTAAGGATTCCATAAACCATCAAAAATAAGGCTGAAATCACCCCAACAGGCCTACGCACAGAGGATGCCCACCAAATTATTATAAAAAGCACAACACCTTCGAGAAAAAATTCGTATAACTGAGAGGGATGCCTAGATAAGTTATCAACTAACGGAAAAACCATTCCAACAGGAAGATCAGTCGCTCTTCCCCAAAGCTCACTGTTGATAAAATTTCCCAAACGACCCGCAGCCAACCCTGTAGGGATCAAGGGCGCTATAAAATCCATTAGGGTTAACCAATTTTTATGTCGGTTAAAACAAAAAATCGCGACAGCAATCAGAACCCCAATCAATCCACCATGGAAGGACATTCCTCCCTCCCAAACGTAAAATATTTGCAGAGGATTATTAATGTAATCTAGCGGTTTATAAAAAAGAACATAGCCTAACCTTCCTCCAACAATTACACCAAGCACGCCGTAAAACAAAATATCATCAAATTCTTTTGTTTCTAAAGTTACCCATGGCTGCTTTTTCATTCGATATCTTCCTAATAAAAAAGCAGCAACAAAGGCAACCAGGTACATCACGCCGTACCAGTGAATCGCGACAGGACCAAGTTTTAAAAATATTGGATCAAAACCGGGATGAACCAACATAGAATTAACCCTCCCTCAGGTGCCTAATAACTTCAAACGCGTTGGGTCTGACACCGCGCCAAATCAAGAAAGACTCAGCCGCTTGTTCGACCAACATGCCAAGACCGTCTGCTGTTTTAGTGGCTCCTTTTTTTGCCGCCTTCCTTAAAAATTTTTGCGCGCTGGGACCATACATCATGTCATACGCTATCGAGTCTCCACTAAAAATACCGTCTGGAATACGCAATTCTTCGCCGCCTAAGCTACTAGCTGTAGCATTTATTACCACATCATATTGATCACCATCTATTTCTGTTAAAGCAACCCCCTTGACCACGCACTGATCTCGTTGATTTTTTTTTGCTAAAGCCTCTGCTTTTATCTTACTTCTATTTGCTATAGTCAGTGTTTTTGGTCTTGAATGCAATAGAGGTCCCAATACTCCCCGTGAGGCCCCTCCTGCTCCGAACAAAAGTATTCTTTTTGAGTGAAGGGCTACACCAAGATTATCATTTAAATCTCTAATCAATCCAACCCCGTCGGTATTGTCTGCAAATATTTGATTGTCGTTGAATTGTATTAAATTCGCTACACCCGCAACTGACGCTCTATTTGAATGAACATCTGCGAGAAAATAAGCTTGCTCTTTAAAAGGAACCGTAATGTTTAGCCCGAGCCCGCCCTTTTTCCGAAAATTTAAAACCGTTTCGTGAAATTTACCTATCGACGAAAAAATAGCGTCATAAACCAAATCGTCACCAGTTTCCATGGCGAACATGCGATGAATCTTGGGAGATAAACTGTGCGAAATTGGGTTTCCAACCACCCCGTAACTATTCATCACAAATCATCCGTGACTATTAAATCACTGCGGGTAAAACTCCAATTACGCGTTATCGACAGTATATCTGTCTGCTGCTCCATTTCAATAGGAAAAGGAGCAAAAGGGCTAGATAGTTTGACTATTTTTGTAACCGCATTGTCTAGGACAGTTTGTCCTGAGCTACGCTCAAGTTTTACATCGACCAAACTTCCGTCGGAGCGAATCGAGACTGTAACCAGGAGGTTCCCTAAAACTGCCTTATTGTCCTGACTCTTGGGAAAGTTTACAGTCCCAATTTCCTCGATCTTTTCCCTCCACTTATCAACATATTCTGCATACACAACTTTCTTTGTTTGAGCTCCAACAAAATCTCTTTTCGGCATTTTTTGATACTCATTCCAATCTTTGCTGATCTTCGTTCTGAGTTTTTTTATAGTAAATTGCTTGTCAATTAACATTGTATTATCTAGCGTTTTTCCAGCTACACTCTTCGGTAGTATTTGGTTAATATCATCCGTATTTGCTAATCCATCAACAGTATCTATCAATTTTTTTGCAGCTTTTTCTAGCTGTTCTATTCGGGCCGAGGAAAACTCTAACGATTCTCGAGTTACGGGTTCAAAATGTGGCAAATTGGATTGCGAATTTAACTCCCTTGTTGTATTCCCGCCACCGTTTAGTGATACCTGTGATAAAAGATAAACTTTTGATGGGGCAACGCTAGACTGGTTGTTAACTAAAACAACCTCGAGCTTTGGTAACGGGGTCAACTTGTCTTTTTTGGGAATTTTAAAATCAAATGCTAATAAACTCATATGCGCTAGAATTGAAGCAATCATTGCAACTTTAATCGCATTAAATGACAGTTTGTATTTCGAAAAAAAAGTAAAAAACTTCATGGCAAGTTTATAAACTCTCCGCAAAACTACCCTATTTCTAAAAAACTAAAAGCAGGATCTAAAAATTTCTCAATTTCAGTGAACCCGTGGCTCCCCCCCTCAACTATAAGTTGCCGAGAGCCAGCAAAGTGCGATTTAGCTATTCGCCAATCTAGCAATTCATCCCCCGTAGCGTGGATAAGAAAAAAAAGTTGTGGCCGTTCTAATTTGTTTAGATAAAAGTTTTTTAGCCCTTTTAAATGTTTCTCAGCGAAATAATATGAATGATGAGTATAAATGTTTTCTTGCGGGCCAAGGTAGTCTTTTAAGTCTTCGTGAGGAGTTATCGCAGGATTAATAATAACCGCCCTGCATCCATAACGTTCTGCCAACCATGTTGCGTAGAACCCTCCCAAAGAACTGCCGATTAAACACACATCCCCCGGTGGGGCGTCTTCGATTAATTGCGATAGCAGATCGATCGCCGAGCTCGCTAGTTCCGGCAATTGAGGACAAAAAAAACTGATCGCCGTACTTAAAACATCTATCTTTTTCTTAATTATGTTGGCTTTTTTTGATAAAGGCGAGCTATTAAATCCATGAACATAAATTACGGTTCTCATATAGCATCAATTATTGTATTAGCGATCCCCCCAAAGTTCCCGTTGCTCATTACGAGAACAGTATCTCCGCTCTTTATTTCACCTGAAATATTCTCCACTAAATTATTCATGTTACCGAAGCAGCTTAATTTAGGTCCAAGTTCTTTCAAGGTTTTTTCAACATCCCATTCAGCTCCCTTTGAAAAGCAAAAAACTCTATCCGCATCCTTGAAACTATTTAGAAGCTTGTTTTTCAATACCCCCATTTTCATAGTGTTTGAACGTGGCTCAAAAACTACAATTATTCGTGACTGCCCCACCGAAATTCTCAATGCCTCCAAGGTACACTTTATAGCTGTTGGGTGGTGAGCAAAGTCGTGAAAAACCTTTATGCCAGAAAGCTCACCTATTAACTCCATTCTGCGCTTTACACCTTTAAACCCCTCCAATGCTTTAATGCTACTATTGACCGGTATGCCAACATGTCTCGCGGCACTAATCGCAGCCAATGCGTTACTATAGTTATGTTTTCCATTTTGTATCAACTTTAATTCACCTTGTGGTTGGTCAGCGAAAAATAAACTTATCTTTCCTAAACTAATTTCTTTAGATGTCCATCCATTCTCCTTATTGTTGAGGAATTCGACAGGCGTCCAACAGCCTCTCCCCAGAACTCGCTTCAGACTCTTACTTTCTTCATTTAGGATAATTAGCCCATCGTCTGAGATAGTTCTAACAAAATGGTGGAATTGCGTTTCGATCGCAGCTAAATCTTTGAAAATATCAGCGTGATCGAATTCGAGGTTATTCAAAACTACCGTTTTGGCCTTATAGTGTAAAAACTTTGATCTTTTATCAAAAAAAGACGTATCGTATTCGTCTGCCTCTACTATAAAAAAAGAGGAGTCCGTTAGCCTTGCGGACAAATCGAAGTTTTGGGGCACTCCACCGACCAAAAAACTGGGATCAAGCCCTCCAAATTCTAAAATCCATGCTAGCATCGAAGACACGGTAGTTTTGCCATGCGTGCCAGCAACGGCCAGCACCCATTTATCATTTAAAATGTTTTCTGAAAGCCATTGCGGGCCAGATAAATATGGCAGTCTTTTACGAAGAATTGCCTCCATTAAAATGTTTCCACGCGATACAACGTTACCAACAACAAAAAAATCTGGATTTAATGAGATTTGTTTTTCATCCCACCCCTGTACTAACTTTATCCCCGCAGACTCTAATTGTGTGCTCATAGGTGGATAAACGTTTTCATCACAGCCTGAGACAGTGTGGCCGGCAGACTTAGCTAACAAAGCTAGCCCCCCCATAAAAGTTCCACAAATTCCTAAAATATGAATATGCACTCTTAATCTTCATCCTCTGGTAAACAGAAATACTCGAGAGCTTTTAAAGCCACCTCGTGACCCCACTCTTGTACAAAATGTCCTGCTGAGTCTAAACGATATAATGGAGATGTATTTGGGATAATCGTGTGAAGATGATCCATTACCGGAGCTCCTAAAACAGGATCTTGCATCCCCACTGCCATAAAAGTCTGCCCTTTCCAATCTTTCGAGAAAAAATCCCTCGCTGCTCTAGAAATTTCTGCACCAGGAGAATCCATAAATTCCGGGACTAATTGAGGAAAGCGCCTAACACCTGCCTTATATCTAATGTTGGGAAACGGTGCTCCATAGGCAGCTGCTTCGTTATCTGTTAGCTCCGGACAAGACCTTTTCATAAGTTTTGCCACGTCCATATCGGGGTTGCTCGCTGCCCAATTTCTCCAGGCCTTAAAACCCGTGCTTAACTCCCTATCCCCGGTAGCCAACATTGTATTCATAACCACCAATTTGCTAACTTTTGCCGGAAATTCCATTGGCAAGGTTAAACCAAGTAGTCCGCCCCAATCCTGACAAACGATGATTAAATTCTCGATTTCAAGTTTCTGGATGAAAGAAATCAGCATCTCTCGATGGAAGTCGAAGGTATACAAGGCGTCATCCACAGGCTTATCGGATCGCCCAAAACCTATCAAATCTGGAGCAATTACGCGATGCCCTGATTTTAAAAAAACTGCGATCATTTTCCTGTATATATAAGACCACGTTGGTTGACCGTGCAGGCACAAAAAAACCTCTCCCGGATTATTTTCCACCCCTTCATCTAAGTAGTGAACTCTTATCCCCTCATAACCTCTTAAATCGCTGAAATAATTTAATTTATATTCATAATCTTTAATTTGGGTGAAACATTCCTCCGGAGTACGTAAAATATCGCTCAAAGTAGTTCCCTTCTATTGCGTTTAGAAAAACCCATTATAGGGAAATCTATCTGTTTTCCGATAGCCAAAACTTTAAATAACTCACCCATCTCAGCAGGAGACAATAATTTATTGATTTCTGCAGAAACCTCTAAAGAGCTTTGAATCTGACTCGCATCAGGTTTCTGCAACAAGTTGGTTATTCCGCAGTTGATTAGAAATTGTGCTTGAGAGCAAAAACCTATAACGTCAAGATTAGAATTCTTCGCAATATTTGCAAGTCTGGAGAAGTCTACATGACTTGTTATATCTTGATGTCCAATCATTGTGAAAGGGTTTTGATGGGCACGATGTTTGTAATGGCACATTAAAGTACCTGAAACCCTTTGCGGGTGATAATACTCTTCTTCCCTAAAGCCATAATCAATAATAATAATTACACCTTTCTCCAAACTTTTGGCCAACCGATGCATCAAAGCTTGGCCAACTAAACTAATTTCAGTCGTATATGGAACGGGTAGTTCTAATTTATTAAGTGCAGTTAATATTTTTTGTGACGCAATGCGATTACTCCAACTGAAACCGTTATCCTGAATTGCCACACCTTTTTCCCACACACCGGAATCGGTCAGCTCTATAAGGTTTACGGGCAGGGCGTCAAAAACTTCATTAGCAAAAACCACTCCGTTCAATTTTTCAGGAATATCAGATAACCACTCGAAAATATGTAATAAATGCGGAATTTTCTTTGATAAGATTTCCTTCTGCATTGCGCATGTAGATGGACTAACGTCTAATATGCCATAGCTTGAGGGAAGAGCGTCAAGCTTCTCAAGGGTCAACATAATATCGGCGGCCGCCGAACCATCCCCTGCTCCTAGCTCCAATATTTGCCGTCCAGGAGTATAGTCTAGTATTTGAGCTATCTGATGAGCGAGCGTAGTGCCAAATAGTTTACTAATAATTGGAGCTGTTACGAAATCACCCTCTCGTCCAAACTTGGCCACCCCACCGGTATAATAGCCCAAGCTAGGTGAGTAAAGTGCTAATTCCATGAATTCTGCAAAAGTAATCCATCCCCCTTGGTCTATTATCTTCTGCTTAATAAGTGCAGATAGGTTAGTCATCCGTGATTCCATATTTTGATCAGGAGGTGGCAGGTTCGAATTAATCATAATTTAATAAAAACTCATTTTTATAGGGTAAAATAAAATCTCGTATAAATAGTAATCTGTAAGAAAAATACTAGCAAAAACGCTTGGTGATGATAGGATGAAAAAAAAAGCAGCTTTAGTAACTGGAAGCGCAAAAAGAATAGGAGCTTCCATAGTCGATATGTTAGCTCAAGACGGTTGGGATGTTGCAATTCATTACCAGAAGTCTGCTAACGAAGCGGAGTCCTTAGTAGAAAAGGTAAAAAATTATGGCATTGATGCTTGCGCCATTCCATGTGATTTGAGCAGCTACCCCGAAACCGAAAAACTAATCGATAGGTGTACTTCATTAATAGGGCCCCTTTCACTTCTAATAAACAACGCGTCAATGTTTGAATATGATGATATTGATACTTTTAGAGAAGAGACGTGGAACAAAACGTTACACACAAATCTGAGAGCTCCAATTCAATTAGCCCGTGGATTTAACAATCAGCTGCCCTCCAATACGCAAGGCTGCGTCATCAACATTAATGACCAAAAAGTTTTCAATCTCAATCCGGACTTTTTTTCTTACACGTTAAGTAAGCAAGCGCTAGAGAATGCAACCAAAACCCTTGCCCTTGCCCTCTCACCTAAAATACGGGTGTGCGGTGTTGCTCCTGGAATAACTCTCTTGAGTGGAGAACAGACTGAAGAAAATTTTGCCAGAGCTCACTCCCGCGCGTTACTAGGAAAAAGCTCTGAAGTATCGGACCTTGTACAAGCTGTAAAATATCTTGTGAAGGCGCCTGCAGTAACAGGCGTTACAATCACTGTTGATGGAGGACAGCACATGTATCCTACAAAACGTGATGTTCAATTTGAGAATTGAATTCCTACTATACATCGAAATCTAATGCGCATGAAAAATCAACCGAATAAAAACCACATTTTTTTTAGAAACCTAGTCGTATTATCCTCTATTGGAATACACGACATTGAGAAAGAAAAACCGCAAAGAGTCATTATTAATGCAAAATTAATTCTTGACTCAAATCACCAAATCCGCAGCGACCTTATTTCTGAGACATTAGATTACGATATAATCCGAGATAAAATTGTTGCAATAGCATCATCACATCATTTCAATTTACAAGAAACACTGTGTGAGGAAATAGCGCAGTATTGTTTGTCCAAAAAATCAGTTGCTGCCGTTGAGGTATCCAGCGAAAAACCGGATATTTACGATAATTGTGACGGAGTCGGTTTAAAAATTTATAGAGAAAAATTAAAGAAAAATTAGTGAACTCTTTTTCAAAAAAAAATGCACGAGAGAAAAATAAACTCGAAAAACGATTAAAAAGACAAATCGGTAAGGCTATTTTTGATTTCGACATGATAGCAGATGGCGATATGTTAATGATTGCCATTTCCGGCGGTAAAGACAGCTTTGCCATGCTCGACCTGTTGATTGCTATACGAACATATGCACCGATAAACTTTGAATTAATAGCTGTAAATTTAGATCAAAAACAACCTGGATTCCCCCAAAACGTTTTACCGAACTACCTAAAAGACAGAAAAATACCTTTTAAAATTTTGGAACAGGACACTTACTCTGTAGTAAAAAAAATAATCCCCGAAGGGAAAACCATGTGCGGCTTATGCTCGAGATTAAGACGAGGAGCACTTTATAAGGCAGCGGAGCATTTAGGTGCTAATAAAATAGCTCTCGGTCACCACCAAGATGATATTCTCGAAACATTTTTTTTAAACTTATTCTACGGTGGACAGATAAAAACCATGCCGCCCAAACTTTTATCGGACGACAAAAAACATGTGGTAATCAGACCACTAACATATTGCAAAGAAGAGGATCTAGGCGAGTACGCAAGATTACATAAGTTTCCAATAATACCATGTAACCTCTGCGGATCCCAAACTCACCTACAAAGATATAAAATAAAAGAAATGTTAGCAAACTGGGAAAAATCGCACCCTGGCAGGAAGGAGACAATTTTCTCCTCACTTCAAACAATCGTGCCATCCCACCTTTTGGACTCGGAAGCTTTTAATTTTTCAGATCTTAAAAAAAAATAAGCCATCACAAAAACTAGTCGACAAGAGTCTGTTTAAATATTGTTTATACTTAAATTAATCAATTGTCTTCGAATTCGGGTATTTAACACGATTTTTCTTTCAATAGGCTTGCTTCAAGGTTAAAATGGACGGCTTTTTATTTCCCTATTAATTAAGGATAGTTAATGAAATTTGGTAAACCAAGCCGCAAAATTAACACTTTCTACCCCCCTCAGAGAACCCTCATGGGGCCCGGTCCGTCGGAAATTCACCCTCGGGTTTTTTCAGCTATGGGAAGACCAACAATTGGATACCTTGACCCGGTTTTCGTTGAAATGATGGATCAACTTAAAGAATTACTAAGGTATGCATTTCAGACTAAAAACTCGATGACTTTCCCGGTGTCCGGGCCGGGGTCAGCCGGAATGGAAATGTGCTTCGTCAACATGGTAAAGCCTGGAGATAAAGTAATCGTGTGTAAAAACGGGGTTTTTGGCGGCAGAATGCTGGAAAACATTGAGCGATGTGGTGGAATTCCAATAGTTGTGGAAGACCAATGGGGTGCCCCGGTCGATACTGACAAAGTTGAAAAAGCTTTTAAACAAAATCAAAATGTTAAAGTATTAGCGTTTGTGCATGCAGAAACGTCAACGGGAGTGGCGTCTGATGCCAAGACGCTTGCGAAAATAGCCGATCAATACAGCGCTTACACTATCATGGATGCTGTAACATCGCTTGCTGGTATTCCGGTTTTAGTTGATGAGTGGGGAATAGATGCCTGTTACTCAGGTAGCCAAAAATGCCTCTCTTGCACTCCAGGGCTTTCGCCAATAACATTTAGCGATAAATTAATGGAAGACTTAAAAAAAGATAAACAGAGAAAATCTCAAAGTTGGTTTTTAGATCTTGATCTTCTCTCCGGATATTGGGGAGATAACACCCGAACCTACCACCATACAGCGCCCACGAATTCACTTTATTCACTTCACGAAGCATTGCTCATGCTTCAAGAAGAAGGGTTGGAGAACTCATGGTTCCGTCACAGAAGAAATCATCAAGCTCTCAAGGCTGGTCTGGAAGAATTAGGATTAAAGTTTCTAGTAGAAGAATCTTTCAGACTACCTCAGATGAACGCTGTTACCGTTATGCCAAATATCGACGAAAAAGAAGTTCGTAAAAGGCTACTCGAAGAATATAACATTGAAATCGGAGCCGGGTTGGGTTCCTTAAGTGGTAAAATATGGCGTTTTGGAATTATGGGATACAGCTGTAAAATGGAAAATGTGATGCTTGCCTTATGCGCCTTGGAGACCGTATTTTCAGATATGGGAGCAGACACCGAGGTTGGTTTAGCGGAGGCGGCAGCTTATAAGGCGTATGCTTCACATCCTGCCAATCGTAAAATCGAGGCTGTGGCCTAGTCGTTTAACTAATTAGAGCCACAGCCTATTCGTATTTCGTTGCTAAATATCTTCTAGATAATATATTAGTAGCGGTAGTGGGTCGGCTTGTATGGTCCCTGAGGAGAAACAGATATATACTTCGACTGCTCCTCATCTAAAACCGTCAGTTCCGCTCCCAGTTTGGCTAAATGCAACCTAGCAACCTTCTCATCTAAATGTTTGGGTAGGACATAAACCCCTACGGGATAATCTGCGCTGTTATTGAAGAGCTCGATTTGAGCAATGACTTGGTTAGCAAATGAAGAACTCATAACAAAGCTGGGATGGCCGGTGGCACAGCCTAAATTTACCAGGCGCCCCTCAGCTAGGAGTATGACTTTTTTTCCATCAGGAAATATCACGTGGTCAACTTGAGGCTTAATATTCTCCCAACGATAATCCTGAAGGCTCGCGCAATCTATCTCATTATCGAAGTGCCCAATATTGCACACAATTGCTTCATTTTTCATCTTTTGCATATGATCGTGATTGATTACATGATAATTTCCTGTCGCTGTGACAAATATATCTGCCTTGTCCGCCGCATAATCCATCGTAACGACTTTGAAGCCTTCCATAGCAGCCTGAAGTGCGCAAATGGGATCGATTTCCGTAACCCAAACCTGAGCTGACAATGCTCTCAGAGCTTGGGCACTACCCTTGCCGACATCACCATAACCGCACACCACAGCGACTTTGCCCGCGACCATAACATCGGTCGCCCGTTTGATGCCGTCGACAAGAGATTCCCGACATCCATATAAATTGTCAAATTTCGACTTTGTTACTGAATCGTTGACGTTAATCGCCGGAAAATGAAGATCTTCTTGATCTGCCATTTGATATAGTCTTTTGACTCCTGTGGTAGTCTCTTCAGTGACTCCGATAATCTCGGAGATTCTCGATGAATACCATTTCGGATCTATGGCAAGCTTTTCTTTAATCGCCTTAAAAAGCTCTTCCTCTTCTTCGCTTGAAGGGTTTTCTAACACGCTTGGGTTACTCTCTGCTTGCGTACCAAGGTGTAAAAGGAGGGTCGCATCTCCTCCGTCGTCCAAGATCATATTACTGAAGCCACCGTCCGGCCACTCAAAGATCTTATGAGAAAAAGCCCAATAATCCTTTAATGACTCCCCTTTGTAGGCGAAAACAGGAACTCCTGTCGATGCCATCGCCGCAGCTGCATTGTCCTGGGTCGAGTATATGTTGCAAGAAGCCCAACGGACCTCTGCACCAAGGTCGATTAGTGTCTCGATTAACACTGCGGTTTGGATCGTCATGTGAAGGGACCCGGTAATGCGAGCCCCCTTAAGCGGTTTCGACTCCGAGTACTCTTCTCTAATTGCCATCAGTCCCGGCATTTCCGTTTCCGCTATCGCGATCTCTTTCCGGCCCCAATCAGAAAGTGATAAATCTGCTACATGAAAATCATTTAGTTCAACTATGTCCTCAGATACTATTTTCAATGAAAAATCTCCTTAAAAAATAAAGTTTCTTGATGAGCACAGTTTTGTTTAAACCAAGCCTAGCCTCCGTATATTTGGAAGTTGCAGCGCTCCTTGATTTTCAATAACAAAGGCAATCAGATTCAATTTACAAACATTTAGTTCCTCGCCCAACCAAAACCCTTGGCCTTTTGCTACGGCATAATGTTAAGCCTTCAAAGCATCCACCTTGTCTAGTGCTTCCCAACTAAAACTGGGCTCTTCTCGGCCAAAATGGCCGTAGGCTGCTGTATTCTCATATATCGGCTTTAATAAACCGAGCATTTCTACAATACCTCTGGGTCTTAAGTCAAAATGCTCACGTATAATCTCTGAGATTTCAGAATCACTACGTTTTGCTGTACCAAAAGTTGACACACTAATACTAGTTGGTTCTGCAACGCCTATTGCATAAGAAAGTTGTACCTCACACTTTTTTGCCAATCCAGATGCGACAATATTTTTTGCCACATACCTTGCTGCATAAGCGGCTGATCGGTCAACTTTGGACGGATCTTTCCCCGAAAATGCCCCCCCGCCATGTCTAGCTGCCCCTCCGTAGGTATCAACGATTATTTTTCTTCCCGTTAAACCGCAGTCTCCCTGGGGACCTCCTACCACAAACCTGCCAGTTGGGTTAACCAAAAACTTAATATTTTGCTTGATTAATTCCTCTGGTATGACGGGCTTGATAATTTCTTCAATTACAGCATCTTTAATATCTTCCAAGCCCATGTCCTCAGCGTGTTGCGTAGATAACACCACAGTATCGATGGAATTGGGAGAACCATCAACGTACCTGACCGTTACTTGAGATTTAGCATCCGGCCTAAGCCAAGGCAAACGACCATCTTTTCTGACCTCTGATTGTCTCTGCACCAAACGATGAGCCAAATAAATTGGCAAGGGCATAAAAGCATCAGTTTCGCTACAGGCGTACCCAAACATTAAACCCTGATCTCCTGCCCCTTGATTCAAAGGATCATCATGAGCACTATCAACGCCCATTTTGATGTCTGGGCTTTGCTTATCATAGGCTACCAAAACCGAACATCCCTTAAAGTCTATTCCGGATTTAGTATCATCGTAACCTATTCGCTTGATAGTGCTTCTAGCTACTTCTTGGAAATCTACGGTTGCCTGGGAGGTAATCTCACCCGCCAAAACAACCAACCCAGTATTTACCAAGGTTTCAGCGGCTACCCGGGAAAATTTGTCTTGTTCAAGCAGAGCATCTAAAACAGCATCAGAAATTTGGTCAGCAACCTTGTCAGGGTGACCCTCTGAGACTGATTCGGAGGTAAATAGATAATCGGACATATCGTTATATAATCGAAAAAAAACAGTATAATTATACCACAAACCTTACAAGTGACGTTTATTGACCTCCTATGGCGCTTTCCTTTGTACTGAAATTATTAGCGACCTTGCCACTAAGTTGGCTTCACCTATTGGGTTCTTGGGCTAGCTGGTGCGCCGCCCTAGCTTCAGCGAGTTACCCCGGCAAGATAAAACAAAACTTAAAACAAAGTAAAATATGCGACGACAAGGAATTAACAAGACTGATCAATCTAAATATCAGTGAAACTGGAAAAGGTTTTTTTGAGCTACCTTTTATCTGGTTTAGACCGAAAAAAGACGTTCTTTCATGCGTTCGAACGATTCACGGAGAGAAATATCTAAAACAAGTCATATCTGGGAAAACGGGTGGCATTTTTATCACTCCTCATTTGGGAGGTTTCGAAATTATTCCTGTTTTCATTAGTGAATTTACGCGGATAACTTCCCTCTATCGACCACCTCACAAAAGGTTTTTAACAGCACCAATGCTAGAAGGAAGGTGCGGTGTCAACCAATCGGTAGCTAGCGCAGACTTACGAGGCGTAAGGTTGCTTTTCAAGGCCTTAAAAAAGGGAGAGATAGTGGGGATTTTGCCAGATCAAGTTCCGAAAAAAGGGGATGGAAAATGGGTAGATTTTTTTGGTCGACCAGCCTATACAATGACCTTGGTGCAGCAACTCGCCGCAAGAACGAAAGCTCCTATAGTTTTTACCTACGCGGTAAGGATTAAAAACGGCGCAGGTTTTGATCTTTTTTTTGAACCAATAGATGAATATCAAGGCGAATTCAATACCGAAAAAATGAATAAAAAAATAGAAGCAATTGTCAGGAAGTATCCATCTCAATATCTTTGGGCTTATAACAGATACAAACGCTCATGATACCGAATTAAAGGGATATTTTAAAAAATGATTACGCGTATAGCATTGGCAATATTTTGGTTAATCCACTTTCTTCCAAAACCCGTCTTAAATGTTTTTGGCGCCGTACTGGGGCTGGGGTTCTTGCTTCTTGCGCACGAAAGACGAAACGTAGTCAAAAAAAATATTTCATCTTGCTTCTCTGACCTTACGGAGACGCAAGTAAAAAAATTAGTAAAAAAACACTTTCTGGCCTTGGGCAACGCATTAGCGTTTACGAGTATTGCTTGGTGGGGGTCCCGAAAAAAAATTAAGGAAATAGCTGAAATTCAAGGATGGGAAAACTTTGAAAAAGCTGACCAACACAACCCTGTTATCGTACTGGCGCCCCATTTTGTTGGGGTAGAAATACTTGGAATCAGAATTTCCATGGAAAAGGATGCAGTCGTGATCTATAGCCACCAAAAAGATAAAGTTTTTGATAGCTTTTTAAAGAAAAAAAGGGAACGCTTTAGTGATCCAAAATTATACTCAAGGCAAGAGAATCTCAAAAAAGTCATAAGAAAATTAAAAGCTCGCGTTCCACTGTTTTTGTTACCAGATATGGATTTCGGACCACAGGACTCTTTATTTGTTCCTTTTTTCGGTGTCATGTGCGCAACTACAACGGCGCCTCCCCGAATAGCGCAGTTGGCAAAAGCCACTATAGTACCTGTAATCATCAAGAAAAAACCGAATTTTCACGGCTATAAAATTACATTCTTGCCGGCTTGGAAGAACTTCCCGACCAACAATCTAGAGGGTGACGTAAAAAATATCAATGAATTTATTGAAAGCCACGTTAATCAATCACGAGAAGAATATTATTGGGTGCACAAGCGATTTAAAACTCGCCCTGCTGACGAACCGCCTTTTTACTAATAAACAGATTTCTCTTTTGAAACTTGAAAGAATTAGTCACTATTTGTTTTATCTCACGAGAATTACGTGCTTTGATAGAATTAAGTACATATTCAATATAAAATTTAGAATATATAAACTTAATTAAAAATTATTATTAAATGAAAAATATACAATTCACCAAGATGGACGGGGCGGGAAATGATTTCATGGTGATAGACGGTATCACACAAAAAATCGATCTAGAACCCAGCCAAATTCGAACTCTTAGTGATAGAAAAAAAGGAATTGGTTTTGACCAACTTCTTCTCCTTGAATCATCCAAAAAACCAGGAATAGATTTTAATTACAGAATCCACAATGCGGACGGAAGTGAGGCAGAGCAATGTGGCAACGGTGCTCGGTGCTTATATCTTTTTGTCAAGAATAAGCAACTGTGCTCAAAAACAGAAATTAAAGTGGAGACTAAAAATAGCGTGATGACAATAAAAGATGGTCCGGATGAAGCTATCACTGTCGATATGGGTTTCCCCGAACTCTCCCCATCGAAAATCCCTTTCAAGGCATCGCGAAAAAAAAGTTTTTACCAGCTGCCAATAGGAAAAGAAAATATAAAAATAGGTGCTGTCTCTATGGGTAATCCTCACGCGGTACAAATAGTAGAAAATGTAAACTTAGCTCCGGTGCTAACGCAAGGTCCAGTAATTGAAAAGCATGATTTTTTTCCAAACTCTTGTAACGCTGGCTTTGTTGAAATAATCAATAAAAACCATATATCGATTCGAGTATGGGAGCGCGGTGTTGGAGAAACCTTATCCTGCGGAACAGGGGCCTGTGCTGCGGCTGCAATAAGCATAATCTGGGGACTGGCTCGATCCCCGGTACTGGTTTCCACGCGCGGGGGACAACTCACAGTTAACTGGTCTGATCAGAGTCAAAACTTGCTTCTTACTGGTCCTGCGCGACAAGTTTTTTGTGGAGAGATTTCTATATGAATTCAAATTTAGGCTCATACGAGTTAAGTGCCAAAATGATCACCGATTTCCTTAAAAAAAATCCAGACTTCTTTATTGACCATCCGGAATTAATTGAGTTGGTTAACGTTAAACAACACGATCGAAGTAATGTGATTTCCTTGGGCGACAGAAAGTTTAAAAACTTACAACAGGAAAATGCTTCGATAAAAAAAATACTCGCAGAATTTATAGAAACAGCCGAACAAAATGATAAGTTGGCGACGAATATCCATAAAACCACCATTAATCTTGTCAAATCTGATAATTTAGCGTCATTGGTAAAGGATTTTTGTGAAGCACTTAGAACCGAGTTCGAGATCAAACATTTTGCTTTAAGATTAACAGGGATCGAAGATAAAGAGCTGAATGACTTAATCGACCCTGAATCAGAGTTGCTAACCTTAGCAGAAAAGCTAAACGGTCCGACTTACACTAAAGCCCCATTTCAAATATCAGTGGGTTGGTTTAAAAATATTTCCGAAATAAAATCTTTCGTTTACTGCCCAATCAAAACTTGTAAAACCCTTGGAATTTTAGCCCTAGGAAGTCCTCATGAAAACTACTATAGCGATGAGAAAGATAGTGTTTATTTGCAACGCTTAATGCAGTTACTATCCGCTAATATCCAGCGTTTGATGTGAAAAAGGATCTTATTTTCATGGTTGAAGTTAAATCTTTCTTGGATTTTCTAAAACGTCACAGACAACTCTCGATTCATACTATTAATGGTTACCAACAAGACCTACTAGCTTTGAAGAAGTTTATTGGAACGGATGATCTATACAAACTTAAAACCCATAAAATACGAGAGTTCGTTTCGCAGATGTCGTTAAACGGGTTAGCCAGCCGATCAATCGGGCGCCGTTTGACAGCTTGGAGGAGTTTTTTCTCGTTTTTAAAAATAGATCCTAACCCTTGCGCTAATGTTAAGGCGCCTAGGGGCAAAAAAAAATTGCCCTCGGCTTTATCGGTAGATCAAACGGTTTCACTTTTAGAGGGTGGAACGACTGATTCACTGAGCGTGAGAGATCATGCTATGTTTGAACTAATGTACTCCTCAGGTTTGCGATTGTCTGAACTAGTTAATATTGAAATCGTGGACATCAACATAAATGACCGAACTATAACGGTTTTGGGGAAAGGTAACAAAACAAGGATTATTCCAATTGGTAAGGCTGCAATTTCAGCATTAAAACAATGGCTAAAAGTTAGGGCAACCATAAAGAATGCCGATAACAAGTCTTTATTTTTGAGCTCTCGAGGAACAAAGATATCTGCGAGGACAGTTCAGCGTAGATTACAACTTTTAGCCTCCCAAAAACAACTTGATGTCCCGGTAAACCCACACATGCTTCGCCATTCTTTTGCTAGTCATGTCTTACAATCAAGTGGTGACCTACGGGCTGTCCAAGAACTTCTTGGGCACGAAAGCATTAAATCTACACAAATATATTCCCATCTAGATTGGGATCATTTAGCAAGAGTCTATGATGCATCACACCCTCGTGCCAAAAAAAATGGTGGTTGAAATTCGAGTATAAGTTGTGAAGTAAAAAGTAAAAACGATATACTTAGAAGATATTAACAAAAAATGTTCTTCAATTATGAAAATCTCTGAGAACCTCCACGGCACGACCATACTATCAGTTCGACGTGGGAAAAAAGTTGCATTAGGTGGTGACGGACAAGTTACCCTCGGCAATGTCGTAATAAAATCTACTGCTAAAAAAGTAAGAACGATTTATAACGGACAAATTCTCACAGGATTTGCAGGCGCAACTGCAGATGCATTTACCCTTTTCGAACGCTTCGAGGGTAAACTTGAAAAACACTCAGGTAACCTCATGCGGTCAGCAGTTGAGATGGCAAAAGACTGGCGAACCGATCGAGTTCTCCGTAGATTAGAGGCTATGCTAGCAATTGCTGACAATACAACGTCACTGATATTATCCGGTAATGGCGATGTAGTTGAACCTGAGAATGGTTTGATAGCAATTGGGAGTGGCGGATCATATGCACAAGCAGCAGCACAAGCCTTAATAGAAAACTCAAAACTTACACCAAAAGAAATTGTTGAAAAAGCGCTTACAATAGCAGGGCATATCTGCATCTATACCAACCAAAATCGCACCATTGAAACTCTTGACGAGTAGACTAGGCAGTTCATTTTATAAATTTTATCCCACTTCTATTTCCTTTAACAGATACGAATATGTCATCAATGACCCCTCAAGAAATTGTACACGAATTAGATAAGCACATCGTAGGCCAAGAGGCCGCAAAAAAAGCAGTTGCCATAGCATTAAGGAATCGATGGAGAAGGCAACAAATTCCAGAACCGTTATCTCAAGAGATAACACCGAAAAATATTTTAATGATAGGACCCACAGGGGTTGGAAAAACCGAGATTGCCAGAAGGCTGGCTCGATTGTCGAATGCTCCCTTTATAAAAGTAGAGGCTACAAAATTTACCGAAGTGGGTTATGTTGGTAAAGATGTTGAAAGTATCATAAGAGACTTAGTGGAAGTTGCTTTTAAGAATACGAAAGAGATGGAGACCCGAAAAGTTGAGCATAGAGCACAAGACGCTGCCGAAGAAAAAATACTAGATTTACTTCTTCCCGGAGCAAGGACCGGTTCTGCTGACATTGAGGGTGTAAAAAACAACGAATCTACAACGCGGCAAAAATTTCGAAAAATGCTAAGAGAAGGACAGCTTGATGAAAAAGAAGTTGAACTTGAATTGCCGCAAGTTAATACACACATGGAAATACTTTCCCCGCCAGGGATGGAGGAATTGACGTCGCAAATTCAAGGAATGTTTCAAAACCTCGGTTCTTCCGGGCGCAAAATAACCAAAAAACTTAGAATTAAAGATGCTCTCAAACTTATCACTGATGAAGAAGCTGGAAAACTTATCAATGCTGATGACATAAAAACGCAAGCGTTAAAAAGTGCAGAACAAAACGGGATAGTTTTTGTTGACGAGATTGACAAAATAGCCAACAGACAAGAATTGTCCGGACCCGAAGTATCACGGCAAGGCGTACAAAGAGATCTATTACCCTTGGTTGAAGGAACCTCAGTAACCACCAAATACGGCGTAGTCCGCACAGATCATGTCTTGTTCATTGGTAGTGGCGCTTTTCATCTATCCAAACCCTCGGATCTAATTCCAGAACTGCAAGGTCGTCTTCCGATCAGAGTCGAACTATCTAGCTTATCTGTAGTTGACTTTAAGTCTATTCTCACTTCCACCGACGCGTGTCTAACTCGTCAATATCAGGCCCTTATGGAGACCGAAAATTTGTCGCTATCGTTTACTGAAGATGGCATTACCAGAATTGCTGAAACTGCTTGGAGAGTAAATGAAAAAACCGAAAACATTGGAGCCAGACGACTGTACACTGTAATGGAAAAACTATTAGAAGAATTGTCCTTTGATGCCGCAAACCGCAGTGGTGAAAAAGTTATCGTTAATGCAGATTATGTAGACGACCGCTTAAAAGATTTGTCAGAAAGCGAAGATTTAGCGCGATACGTATTGTAATACCGATCTTTGTCAAGTATCAGGTTTTTTGCGGAGAAAATTTTATTACTGCGACTGCGAAATATGTTTCTGTGTCGGTAAAAAATGCCTCTATCGCAAAATCAGCTGCCTGTACTAGACTCGAAAAAGACTTTCTCGAGTATTTGTATGAATTTTCGGTATGAATAGTCTCTCCTTTTTTAAATTTAAAAATATCCCCACCTAGCGACACCATCTGATTTGCTATACTGACTAAATGCATTTCAACTCTACCCGCCTCTTCATTGTAAAAAGCTCTGTGTTTGAATTTTGTCAAATCAAAATCTGAATTGTAATCACGGTTCAGTCTTTGCAGAACATTTAAGTTAAAATCTTTAGTGTAACCCTCAGGATCATTGTATGCGAGGTTAAGAATTTCGGTGCGTTTTTTAAGGTCAATACCTATTATAGCAAACTGGTTTTGTCCTATGCTTTTACCAAGTCTCTTTAAAAAGGAGACCGCCTTGTCCGGTTCAAAGTTTCCAATCGTCGAACCGGGGAAAAATGCAGCTCTCGGCACACTATTAGGCAACCATTGCTCCAGATCTTCATTTTCTATCTGGTAAAAGTCTCCTACAACACCAATCACATTGATTCTTGGATAATCGATAGCAAGATTGTAGCCTGCGTTAGTTACCTCTTTTTGTGACACATCGATTCCGAGATATCCAAGCGGTTGATAAACATCAAGGATAGTTCGTATTTTCTGCATATTACCCGCACCTGGCTCAATGATGTTTACAGCCCGCCCTAAAATCTCACTTATTTTTTTTGAACTCGATTCTAAAATACGTTTCTCTGTTCGCGTTTGATAGTAGGCCTCTGTTTTACAAATTTGATTAAATAATACGCTTCCTTTTTCATCATACAAAAACTTAGGGGATATCGTTTTATAATGACAATTAAGTCCTTTTTTTATTTCCTCAACTTGCAATTTTATTTGAAGGCCTTTGTGGATTATTTGCAAATTATCCGGGCTTACTAGTGAGTCTTGCATATTTTCACGATGTCTAGTTAACTTAAAAGTTGATAGCGATAGTATATTTTGAATAAAATAATTTAGTCTATACAGAAATTTGACGAGATAATGTAGTATTTAAACTTTTTCGTTTTTATTTATTTTTTACGGCAGAAACAAATGGCTAACCCACAGTTTAACAGACAAAGCGTCTTTTCCGAATTAATTAATAATTTTCTAGAAGTGCGGAAATCTACAAAACTCATATCAAGCCGACTATCGCCTGAAGATACCGTGCCGCAAA
>MDTB01048317.1_pt1 | contig 21405 bp, 20 predicted proteins | sample 811161 | NCBI WGS metagenome assembly MDTB01 (sample SAMN05326650, study PRJNA326480) | marine metagenome | isolation source: seawater | place: Mediterranean Sea | collected 2009
CTCACTTTGTTTTAATTTCCAACAAAGAGTATGTTCTCTCCCTCCACCACCAATGACAAGTATATTCATTATTTTTTTTCTAAAGATAATATCTAAAACTGCTTTCTAGTCAACTGATTGTTTATTCTTTTAAAAATTGAGTAATCTCGTTTTCAAATCGTTTTACATAAGGAAGGTGTAATTTATTAGATTTTGAAAATTCTGGTTCCAAATCCCTTAAATCTTTAGAACTAAGTATTGGAAAAAAATGTTCCATTCCCTCTAATCTGCTTTTATGATTGACATGCTCTAAACCATCAGACAGAAACAGAACTGGAGTGCCAAATGCAACAGCAGGTAAAGCAGTATGTATTCGTGATGTAATTACTAACCTTGCTGTTGCAATATTTTTTAATTGGAGTGTAGCGCGGTCAAAACGCTCTTGCTGGTTATAATTTTTTACTTCTAAAAGCTGAGAACTCCAATATACTTTATCATTTTGCTTTTCCAAAAAACTTTCAAGCCTTTTTAATGCAGCTTTGTATTGCTTGAATTTATTTGGTTTTTTTATCTTCTGAATAATTCGCATAAAAAATGCCTTTTGAATAGAATCATTTTTTGGATTTAATCTTTCAAAAGTACTTATCACATGAATTCCTTCGCGTTTTGTGTCTTCAGATATATAATCTTGACGTTTTAAAGAAAGGGTTAGACAAGCTGAGTAATAGGTCTCAATTCCTAGCCTAGATAAAAGATTTCGTGTATAGTAATCTCTGCAACCTATAGGCTGGTGTTTTTTAAAATATGCTATTCCTTTATCGCTTAACATACCCTTTATTGCTGTTGGATTTAGATGAAAAGAAATGAATAAAGGATTTATTTTTTCTGAAGGGGGCCAATTTTCTGAGTTTTCCATAAACCACCCGTTCATTATTAATGCCACCTTTTCACCTCTATATTTATTTAATTTATCACGGTCCAATTCTATAACTGTTGAATTATTCAGAAACTGCTTAGCTGCTAAACTTTGAATAAAATCTCCCAAATTGTTTGAGTTTGGATATAATAAAACCGCCGGTTTTTTAGACATTAAATTTTTTTTGTATTAAAACTTTTTCAAAAGCATTTTGCCTTCTTTGCAAAGGATATTTTTCTATGATTCGTTGTCTCGCTTTTGAACCAAGTCCTTTATGATTTTTTTTAAGGAAATTAACTATTTTTTCTTCACCATCATTTAATCCAAATAATAATCCTGTTTCTCCAATAACATCAGGTATTCCAAATGATTTCTTACCAATAGGTACACATTCCAAAAGCATTGCTTCACATAAAACATTTGGAAGCCCTTCTATTTTTGAGCCTTGAAAGTAATAAGTGTGTTTTGCATAGAGTATTTTCAGCTGATCTCTATTTTGTCTTGCTAAAAGGCGAATATTTTTTGGGAAATTATACTGTAGCGAAAAATCTTCTTCAATTCCAGCTAAAGTAAATTTGAAATCAGGAAGTGCATGTGCTAATCTAATAAATAATGGAATACCTTTTCTCTTAAAAGTTCTTTCATCTGAAATATTAGCAACAGTAATAACTGTTTTTTTAATTTTGAGATTTTGTTTTTTCCAAAAGTTTGATTCATAAGCCGTAGGAACCTCTAGGATTGGAGTTTTTAAGTTTGGAATAAATCTTTTTATTCCTGATTTTATTTCTGAAGTTTCATCAGCAAATGGACATCCGTCTTCTAAGCTTTTATGAACTACCCAGATTTTATTTGCAATCTTATAGTTTCTTTTTGCAATGAAATATCGAAAATTCTTATTTAAAAAAATCCCATAATTTAAACTATTGCTTGCAACAGCATCATAACCTCCTACTATTATAATTGATGATTTACGAAAAATCCTTGCTAAACAAATTGGAACAAAAGTGTGGTAATCATTAAACCATATAAATAGTGCCTTTGATTGAATTATATAATATATCCCAAGGAAAAATTCTCTGAATCTATTTAAAAAAAATTGAAATGGCTTTTTGTACGCTGGTGAATGAATCAAATAAACTTTTAGACCCATTTTCTCTAGAAGAATGATATCTTTTATTACAAAAGTATTTTTTGTGTTAAATACCAAGGTTACTTTGCCTGAAGACATAATTAATCATTAATTAGATACTCTTTTAAAACATTTGCAATCTTTCTGTTATCGTTGACTCGAGGAACTTTGTTTTGCCCGCCAAGTTTGCCTATACTTTTCATATAGCTTACAAACCCGCCTTTTACCACTAAGCGAATAATTAATGGCCTTAAAACTTTTCCAGCAATCAAATCATTGTAATAAATGTTTTTTTCTTGCATAACCCCATCTATTTTTTTAGCAAAAACTTTAACGTCTTTTGGTAATGTCTCGAATTCAATAAACCACTCATGAAATGGAAGACCTTTTGCTGGTTTAAGTTCAGGAGCAACGGTAAATTCTCGGACTCTTACATCTGCTTTGTCATAATCTATGGCTTCTTTTAGTGCTTGCTCTACTTCACTTACAATTACATGTTCCCCAAAAGCAGAAATGAACTGTTGTACTCTTCCGCTAACAATTACCCGAAATGGATAAGTACTTGTAAACTGTATAGTGTCACCAATATTATAGCGCCATAGGCCTGCTGAAGTGGATATAATCATCACATAATTTTTTCCAAGCTCTACTTCGGCTAAGCTGAAAATTTGTGGGCTTTTATCTAAAAATTTACTTGACAATATAAATTCATAATAAATTCCATGATCTAAGAGTAATAATAAGCTCCGATCATTTTGGCTATCCTGATATGCAAAGAACCCTTCAGAAGCTGGGTAAAACTCAATGCTATCTGGAGATCTGCCAACTAGGTTTTCAAATATTCTTCGGTAGGGCTCAAAATTTACACCTCCATATATAAAAAGTTTAAAATTTGGGAACAGCTTTCCAACTTTTTTACCAGTCTTCTTGATTAATCGTTCAAAATACATTTGAACCCAAGAAGGAATTCCACCAATTATAGTCATGTTTTCCTTTTCAGTTTCAGAAACTATTGCTTCGACTTTAGCTTCCCAATCTTCAATACAATTAGTTTCCCAGCTTGGCATTCTGTTTTTTTGAAGATATGATGGGACATAATGAGCTACTATTCCGGACAAACGGCCTATGGCAACATCATTTTTATTTTCCAAAACGGGATTTCCTTGAACAAAAATATGTTTACCATATACTATTGATGTGTTTCCCGTTTCGTAGATATAATTCAAAATAGCTTCTCTTGCCGCTCTAATATGATTTGGCATTGATGCCTTGGTAATAGGAATAAATTTAATTCCAGATGTAGTTCCACTTGATTTGGCATAATAAATGGGTCTTCCTGGCCAAAGTATGTCTTTTTCTCCTTCAATTATTTTATCTATATAGGGGCGATGGTCTTCGTAGTCTCTTATAGGTACTTGTTTTTGAAATGATCTTAAATCTTGAATCTTTTCAAAATGGTGATCTTTACCAAAAGAGGTTTTTGCTCCATGCCTAATTAAATTTTTAAGAAGTTTTTCCTGAACCTGTATTGGGTTTTTAATCCATTTTTGGCTTTTTCTAAAAGACCATGCCGCATAAATTTTTGCGCTTATTGACTTAATCATTCTCTAGAAAAGTTAAAAAAGTTTTCAGGATTGACTGGGTATCCATCAATCCATAGTTCAAAATGAAGATGATAACCCGTTGTCAAATCTCCTGTATTTCCAATGCTGGCTATAACCTCTCCTCCCGAAACACTATCCCCCTGTTGCTTGTTAAGTGATGAATTGTGCTTATAAACTGAAAGAATTCCTAAGCTATGCTCTAAAATAATTACATAGCCTGTTTCAGAAGTCCATTCTGCAAAGATGACAGTGCCATCTGATATTGCTTTAATGGGAGTGTTTTCTTTGGCTACTATGTCTACAGCATAATGGGATTCATTTATATCAAAAGGTTCAGAAATAGATCCTAAAACAGGTGGAAATAAAAAAATATTTGAGTTAACTTGTTTTTCTAAATTTGGGCTGTACTTGTCCTGTTGTGATACAAAGGCACGTAATAAAGAATCTTCTAGAATGGGCTGGCTCAAAGATGGATTGTTTTGCATGCCTTTTTCTTGAAAATCTAGAAATGGTTCTGAATCTTGAAAAGAAATATCCTCTGTCAAAACCTTACGAATAGAATTTAAGTAGCTAATATTTTGATTGTAAAGTGTAATTAAAGAGTCAGTTAAAAAAAGATTTTGAACAGCTTTTTTTCTTAATTCAGAAGAATCATATCCAGGTATATATTTTTTTAATGGAGTGTAAATAATAGCAGAAAAAATAAAACCAGAAAAAATTGCCATAATCAATAGAGCTAAAAAAAATATTTTTATGCGTGATGTACGAATTTGAGTCTGCTCCTCAAAAGTTTCCTCATCTATTATCATCACTAGATACGGATTTAATAGTTTCTGAAGTATTTGTCTCCCCTTTTTTTCTTCTCGTGCCATAATTAAATATAAATATACGGATTCCTAAAGCTGATAAAAGAAGCGCTTATGATTTTCATGTTATGAATATAAATATTTCTGTACATTTGCTGTAAACGATATAGCAATGTTGACTTTAAAATTTTTAGGTATGATCGGTGCACCACAAATAATTTTAATAATAGCTGTTGTGCTCTTACTTTTTGGAGGGCGCAAGATTCCAGAACTTATGAAAGGTTTAGGAAGCGGAATTAAGGAATTTAAAAATGCAACAAAAGAAGACAAAGAAACACCCAAAGTTGAAAAGGAGAAAGAAAACTAATTCTCCTGTTTAAAAGTGCTGAGGATAGTATTTAACTCAAACATATAGTCTCTCTTACTCACAGAGGGTGCAAATGCAAAACCTTCTATTACTAATAGTCTCTTTTGAAGACTATCATGGATGATGTAGTTAACAAAAGGTCCTGCCATGAAATCATTAGCTACCTCCCATGTCCCTTTTGTCAAATATCCTTCTTTCCCATCTAAGCGAACCTTATAGAAATAAGGACGAAAAGCCCTTTCTGTAATCAAATAACTTCCTGGAAGCCGCCCGGGAATATAAAGCCTGCCAATTGAATCCCGTATATTTAAGATCTTTTTATTGAAAGCGCCGTCAATTGAATTTTCAGGTAAAGTGTAAACAACAAGGTTTAAGTGTCCTTTTTGAATAGGCTTTTGAATCCAAATAAAATTTGCTGTGTCTTTTACAGTTTTATATGCTGACGGATATTTAAGTCTTATTCCAAATCTCTGCTTTAGATTGTTTTCTGTTGATAATGATTTATTAATTCTTCTTAATTTTTCTTTTCTTTCATTTTCAGCTATTGTTCGTCTTAATAAATTTATATTCTCCTTAAAAGAGAAAATCAGATTTTCTATATCTTCTCCTGTAATTAAAGCTAAAATTTGAGGCCTTGCGAACTGGTTTTTTGCCAGTTGAAAACGAGAAATTGAATCTTTTCGAAACCAAACAACATTTCGATTTTGTCGAGCGAAACCCTTAAATGTGGCTGGATTCATATACCTTAAAGAATACTGAGACTCATCAAGAGGTAATCCTTCATAAATTACACCCATTGAATCACGAACAATATTTCCTAAACTGGACTTCCAGTCCTTCTCTGGCATAACAACCGTTACATGATTAAGATTTCCACTAGATTCAGGAACAAATGCTTGGGTTCTATCAACATTAGAATTACAAGAAAAAAGGAAAATTAAAAATATACTATACTTTTTCATGAGTTCAATATAAAGCCGCAATACCTGGTAAGGTTTTTCCTTCTAAGCTTTCAAGCATTGCTCCTCCGCCAGTGCTGATATAGCTCATTTTACTCTCCAATCCAAACTGCTTAACTGCTGCAACTGAGTCGCCTCCGCCAACTAAAGAGAATGCTCCTGCCTTTGTGGATTCGGAGATAGATTCTCCAATAGAAATAGTGCCTTTAGCAAAGTTTGAATACTCAAAAACACCCATGGGGCCATTCCAAAGTACGGTTTTACATTGTAAAATGAGATCATGGAACTTTTTAATAGTCTTTGGTCCTGCATCCATGCCTTCCCAGCCATCTTTTATTTCCATTATGTCAAAGACTTTTTGATTGGCATCATTGCTAAAATTATCCCCTGCTAAAACATCTAAAGGGAGATGGATTACAACTCCTTTTTGCTTTGCTTTTTTTAATAGTTGTAAAGCGTACTCACAATAGTCCGGTTCGCATATTGAGTCTCCAACTTTCCCGCCTAGGGCTTTGGTAAAGGTATATACCATTCCTCCTCCGATTATTAAATGATTGACCTTATCAAGTAAGCTTTCGATAATAGTAATTTTTGAAGAAATCTTCGCTCCTCCAAGGACTGCTAGAATAGGGGGTGCTCCTTTTTTCATAACTTTATCTATTGCCAATACTTCTTTTTCTAAGAGCATTCCAAAACACTTCTTATTTTGAAAAAACTGAGCTATTACAGCCGTTGATGCATGTGGCCGATGGGCTGTTCCAAAAGCATCATTAACATAAACAGTTCCTAATTTAGAAAGCTGTTTTGAAAAGCTGAAATCTCCTTCAGTTTCTTGCTTATAATAACGTAAGTTTTCCATCATTAAAACCTGACCTGGTTTAAGTGCCAAAGCAATAGCTTCAGCTTCAACACCAACACAGTCTTTACAAAAAGAAATCGGCACACCCAGTGTATTTGAGACTGTTGAGACGATATTTCCCAATGAAAGTTTAGGATCTCTCCCCTTTGGCCTGCCTAAATGTGAAATTAAAATACAGGATCCTCCTTCTGATAAAATATATTTAATAGTTGACTTGGCTGCCTCTATTCTTGTTCTATCTGTAACTTGCATTTGACTATTGAGAGGGACATTAAAATCAACACGAATTATTGCACGTTCATCCTTAAAATTAAGTTGTTTTAAAGTTCGCATTTTAAATTTTTTTCTAAAATACAACAATGCACAACTCTGTAAGCTTATTTTTAAAAAGATATCATTATGAGCGTAAAGTAAAATGTATCTTTACATATGATTTGGTCACATCTTATTGGTCATGAGCTGCTAAAAAAACAGATGGAACAACTTATAATATCAAATCAAGTTCCTCATGCACAGCTATTTACAGGTTTACCTGGGTATGGAGTACTTCCCTTGGCTATTGAATTTTCTCTTAAACTTATGGGGCATTCAGCAGATCCGAATTATGATCATGGGTTAGGAAAAAAAAGCCAACAACCAGACCTTCATTTTGTTTTTCCGGTGATTAAAAAAAATACCGAAAAGATTTTATATTCGGATGATTTTGCATCTGAATGGTGTAGCTTTTTAAACGAACAGCCTTACGGAAATTATAATGATTGGTTTAAATCAATAGAAGTTGGAAATAAACAAGGGCTAATCAGTGTCTCAGAAATTGAGAGACTTCACCAAAAAATGTACCTCAAGGCTTTTGGAGGAAAACAAAAGGTTTGTATTATTTGGGGTGTTGAAAAAATGAATATATATGCTTCAAATGCATTTTTAAAGCTTTTGGAGGAGCCTCCAAAAAATACCTTTTTTATTCTTATTGCAGAAGATCCTGTGCAAATCTTAACTACGGTTAAGTCACGTTGCCAACAAATTAATGTTGGCCCCATAGATTCTGGTGATCTTAAATCTGTAATCTCCATTGATCACGTGAATCTTGATCAAATTATTAATATGGCTGAAGGGAATTATAGTAGTCTCTTACAACTACTTAAGCAAGAGATGGGTGGAGAACATGAAAAATCTCTAATTATGTTATTACGATTCGCATTTAAATCTAGAGGAAATAAAGAGATTATAAATGAATTGATCAAATGGGCAAACGAAGTTGCTAACCTCGGACGAGAAGAACAAAAGACATTTTTAATTTATGGGATTCAGTTTTTTAGAGATGCTTTTTTATTAAACTACAATTTAAAAGAGATTGTTCACTTTAAATCTAAGAATAACTTTGATCTTTCTAAGTTTGCTCCTTATTTAAATAATAAAAACATTTTAGATCTAATTAGCCTTTGTGAAAAAACACATTATTATATAATACGAAATGGAAATGCTAAAATGTTATTCACTAATTTTGCTTTAAAATTAACAAGATTAATTAATCTTCGGACAGACTAGATGTTTTTTCAAAAATATAGATCAAAGAAGAATATTCCCCTGAAAAAAGAGCACTTATGTTAGAGATTAAACCTATCACAATGCCCCTAAATAGTGGCCATGGGGTTTTTAAGTGTTTTTCTGAAAGGTAAGAGATATAAAAAGAATCAAACCACAGCGGGTGCTTTGCTTTTAATCTGTATCCTAATGGTTTAAGCATTATTTTCAGACTAGGTGTTGTAAAATGCCAAAGGTGTCTTGGGACGTCTAAGGCTGCCCAACAGGATTTGTAAAAACGAGCGTCATAACTTCTTAAATTTGGAACAGCAATAAAAATTTTTCCCTCATTTGCAAGAAGTTCATCAAGATCAAATAGAACCTTTTCAGGATCTTTAAGATGTTCCAATACATGCCATAAGCTTATCAAATTAAATTGTTTACCACCATGAAGCTCTGTAATGTGGCGATGTGACTTTAAGCCTTGATTTTTTGCATAGGCTCTAGCTTTATTGTTGGGTTCTAATAAGGAAACATCATAGTTGAGATTTGTCATGTACTTCCCAAATTTACCAATTCCGGACCCATAATCTAATAGTTTTTTACCTTTTTCATAACGATTAATTACCTTTGCTTTATAATGAAACATCATTTTCTGGACTGCAAAATAAAGCTGATCAATTAAGCCATTTTTGTTTTCTTTATGTGAGTCATAATCTTTTGAAGAATAGTATTTTGACAAGTCAATCTGGGAAGAAATTAGAGTTTTTCCGCGTTGCCGTTTTTCATCCCAAATGACTTTAAATGATTCTCCGCTCACAAGATAATCTTTAACAGTAAAAAGTATATTCTTTCTTTTCATGATGTTCCACGTGAAACATTGAAGTTAACGCCCCATAGAGACTAATAGTACACTTATATCGCTTGGGTTTATCCCGCTTATTCTTGCGGCTTGAGCAAGGGTGGATGGGCGAAGTTTACTGAGCTTTTCTTTTGCTTCATGCGAGAGTGAGGCTAATTCATCAAAATTGAATTCTCCTGGTATTTTTATATTTTCCAGTCTCTTCAGCTTGTCTGCATTCCGTTTTTCTTTTTCAATATAGCCTGAATACTTGACATCTATTTCTGCTTGTTCGAAGATTGTATCGTCTATTTTCTTAGCCTTTAAATATTCTTGCAGAGCTTCAAACCCTTCAAAGTCTTTTCTATTAATTTTGGGTCTGGCCAATAGCTTTGCATATTTATCAGTTTGCTTAACTACTGCTTCATTTTTTGATTTTAGAAGGGAGTTTGCTCCTTCTAATGGGTAGCTTTCCTGATTTAAAAACTTAATAAGGCTTTCGCGTTTGCTATTTCTTTCTTTTACTTTCTTTAGCCTTGCACTTGAAGCCAAGCCAATCGCATGAGATTTTGGTGTCAAGCGCTCATCGGCGTTATCCTGGCGAAGAAGTGTTCTATATTCAGCTCTGGATGTAAACATTCTGTATGGTTCCTCAGCCCCCTTTAAGATCAGGTCATCTATAAGCACCCCAATGTAAGCTTCGTCTCTCCCCAGAATAAAAGGTGGTTGTTCTTTTTGCTTTAGATGAGCATTTATGCCAGCCATTAATCCTTGTGCGCCTGCTTCTTCGTATCCAGTTGTCCCATTAATTTGACCAGCTAAGAATAAGTTTTGAATCAGTTTAGTTTCTAAACTGTGGAAAAGTTGAGTAGGAGGGAAATAATCGTATTCGATTGCGTAACCTGGTCTAAAAAATTTAACCTTTTCGAAGCCAGGAACTGATTTGAGTGCTTTAAATTGTATATCATCGGGCAATGAAGTTGAAAAACCGTTTACATATACCTCTACGGTATTCCAGCCTTCAGGTTCAACAAAAATCTGATGTTGTTCTTTTTCGCTAAAACGATTGATCTTGTCTTCTATTGAAGGGCAATATCGTGGTCCAGTGCTTTTTATTGATCCATTGAACATGGGTGATCGGCTAAAACCATCTCGTAAAATATCGTGGACTTCACTATTAGTATGAGTGATGTGACAACTTCGTTGTTTTGTTAATGGCTTGGTTTTATCTGAGAAAGAAAATTTTGATGGTTTGATGTCTCCTGGCTGTTCAATCATTTTAGTGTAATCTAATGAGCGGCCGTCAACACGAGGAGGGGTTCCAGTTTTCATACGCCCAGACTTAAAGCCAAGAGTATTTAGATTGCCCGTCAAACCTATTGATGCTTTTTCACCTGCGCGTCCGCCACCATAATTTTTGTCGCCAATATGAATAAGGCCATTTAGAAAAGTTCCATTAGTAAGTATAATAGATTTGCCATAAATTTTAATTCCAAGGGAAGTCAAAACGCCAATTGCTTGATCCTTCTCAACAATTAGATCTACTATCATTTCTTGATAGAAGTCCAAAAGGGGCGTTTTCTCCAGCAGTACTCTCCACTCTAATGTAAATAAGCTTCTATCAGATTGAACTCTTGGGCTCCACATTGCGGGGCCCTTGGATCGATTAAGCATCTTATATTGAATAGCAGAAAGATCAGAAACAATGCCACTGTATCCACCGAGCGCATCAATTTCCCGAATAATCTGTCCCTTAGCAATGCCCCCCATAGCGGGATTGCAAGACATCTGAGCTACATTTTGAAGGTTCATAGTCACAAGTAGCGTTTTAGATCCTAAATTTGCAGCGGAAGCTGCAGCTTCACAACCAGCATGCCCTGCACCCACAACTATTACATCATATTTTGAATCAAACATTTGAATTATGTTTCACGTGGAACATTGCTATAAATTGGTCTTCTTTGTTTCTCATTACAAGCTTATCTTCAGCAGTTTTATCATTAAATCCTATACAGTGTAAAACTCCGTGAGAAAGGACTCTAAGTGTTTCTTTTTCAATGCTTTGAGATTGTTCTCTGGCTGATTGCTTAATGGCCCACATTGAAATAAAAAATTCTGCTATGAGTTGTTTGTTTTCAGAATAATCAAAGCTAATAATATCAGTATGTGTATTGTGGAGTAAATATTTTTTATTCATATTATATAACTCTGATTTAGACACGAAATTAAAAAGTAATCTTTCAGGCTTGTAACCAAAGTTAGATATGAAATCTTCAAGTGTGTCCACAACCTTTTGTGATTCTAAAAAATCTGGTATGTTGATTAGCTGTATAATATTATTTGTTTTTTGCAAATATACAGGTTTTGTAACGCTAGTGTATGTCAATCGATGAGAAGCACTTATCTTAGTAAAAAAAATGAAAGTTCGTGTTCGCTTTGCGCCGAGTCCAACTGGGCCACTTCATATTGGAGGCCTGCGAACTGCGCTATTTAATTACCTGCATGCTAAAAAGAACAAAGGGTCTTTTGTTTTAAGAGTTGAAGATACAGACCAAAACCGGTATGTTGATGGTAGCGAAGAGTACATTCAAAGAGCTTTAGAATGGTGTGGAATGATTCCTGACGAAGGACCAAAAAATGGAGGCAATTATGGGCCTTACAGGCAAAGTGATAGAAAGTCAATATATAAAAAATATGTGACAGTGCTTCTACAAAAAGGTTTAGCATATTATGCCTTTGACGAAGAAGAGAGTTTAAAGATCGCTCGTTCAGAGGCAGAAAAAATTGGAAAAACTTTTCAGTATTGTGCCAAAAACAGAATGTCATTTAAAAACAGCTTAACCTTGGATGAATCAGAGAAAAAAAGAGCTTTAAAAGGGAATTACATTGTTCGATTAAAAGTTCCTTCAGGAAAAAAAATAACTGTTTTTGATGAGATTCGTGGCTACGTTTCTGTAGAAACAGATCTATTAGATGATAAAGTTCTGATGAAAAGTGATGGCATGCCTACATATCACTTCGCAAATGTCATTGACGATCGATTAATGGAAATCAGCACTGTAATTCGTGGAGAAGAATGGCTTCCTTCACTACCTACACATAAACTGATATACGATGCGTTTGGATGGGAAACACCGAAATTTATGCATTTACCCCTAATATTAAAGCCTAATGGCAGGGGTAAATTATCAAAAAGAGACGGAGATAAAGGAGGATTTCCTGTTTTTCCATTACGCTGGAAGGAAGCTGAGGGATATAGAGAAGAGGGTTTTTTACCAGAAAGTGTGATAAATTATCTTGCTTTGCTAGGGTGGAATGATGGGACGGAAAAAGAAATCTTTGATTTAAGTGATTTAAAAAAAGCATTTAGCCTAAAAGGGATACAAAAAGGAGGGGCTAGATTTGATTATGAAAAAGCACGTTGGTTGAATCATAAATACATCACAAATACAGGAAGTGATATTCTTGTTGACGAGAAATTAATTAAAGATGAACTAAGTAAATACCCTAAAGAAAAACATAAAATCATTATTTCCCTTGTGAAAGAAAGGCTTTACACCCTTAAGGACATCAAAAAAGAAGTTGCTTTCTTAAAGGAACCAAAATCTTTTGATGATAAAGTAATTGCAAAGCTTAAGAAAAAAACCCCCATGCTTATCCTTGATACAATTTATTCAATTATTAAAGAAAACCAAGAGGGGCATAATATAAAAGGGGATTTGTTTAAATGGGCTAAAGTAAATGAAATACCACTAAGTCTTGTAATGCAATCATTTCGTTTGAGTGTAATAGGGAAGCTTACAGGGCCAGATTTGTTTGCTGTTTGTTCTGTCTTAGGAAAAGATGTAACTTTAAAAAGGGTATCTAATTTCATTAACCATTTAAAATATAAATGATGAGCGTAACAATGTACATTATTATTAGTCTTATAATCTTGCTTTTAGTATCTGGCCTTTTTATTGTCAAACAACAAACGGCTGCAATTGTTGAGCGTTTTGGTCGCTTTGTATCAATTCGTCAGTCAGGATTACATTTTAAAATTCCTATTATTGATCGTATTGCGGGACGTCTTAGTCTTAGAATACTTCAGTTAGATGTTATTGTTGAAACAAAGACAAAAGATGATGTTTTTGTTAAACTAAAAGTATCGGTTCAATACAGAGCTGTTCAAGATAACGTCTATGATGCTTTTTACAAATTAGACTATCCTCAAGATCAAATTACCTCCTATGTCTTTGATGTTGTGCGCGCAGTAGTGCCTAAAATGAAATTAGATGATGTTTTTGAAAAAAAGGATGAAATTGCAAATGCAGTCAAAGGTGAGCTAAATGTGGCAATGACTAATTACGGTTATGATATAATTAAAGCTTTGGTTACAGATATAGATCCAGATCAGGAAGTAAAAGTTGCAATGAATCGTATTAATGCTGCAGAAAGAAATAAAGTTGCGGCACAATACGATGGTGATGCTGAGCGAATTCTAATTGTTGAAAAAGCAAAAGCAGAGGCAGAAAGTAAGCGTCTTCAAGGGCAAGGTATTGCTGATCAGAGGAGAGAAATAGCTCGTGGTCTAGAAGAGTCCGTAGATGTTTTGAATAAGGTAGGGATTAACTCTCAAGAAGCTTCTGCTCTAATTGTTGTTACTCAGCATTACGATACGCTTCAGGCAATTGGTGGAGAAACTAATACCAACTTAATACTTTTGCCAAATTCACCTCAAGCAGGTAGTGAGATGTTAAATGATATGGTCGCTTCTTTTACTGCTAGCAACCAAATTGGTGAGGCCATGAAAAATCAAACTAACAAACAAAAAGATGAAAATGGCAAGAAATGAATTAACTGCTAATCTTTGCCCAGTTATCTCTTAACCCGACAGTCTTATTAAAAACAAGGCTGGCCTTTGAACTACTCTTGTCTAATACAAAGTATCCTAATCGCTGAAACTGAAAGTGATCTCCATGATTGGCAGATATGAGTCCTGGCTCAACATAAGCATTTATTATTTTTAAAGAGTTAGGATTAATAAAATTTTTGAAGTCTACTTCTTTATAATTATCCGGAGCTGGAACATTAAAAAGACGATCATATAGGCGGACTTGTACTTGTAAAGAATCATTTTGAGTCACCCAATGCAAAGTGCCTTTAACCTTACGTTGGCTGGCCTCTGTCCCACTTCCACTCTTACTTTCAGGATCATAAGTACACAATATTTCTATAATATTTCCATTGGCATCTTTTGTTACTGACTCCCCTTTAATAATATAGGCATTTTTTAAACGTACTTCTTTGTTAAGGGTCAAGCGAAAGAATTTACGATTAGCGCTCTCTTTAAAATCCTCTCTTTCTATGTAAAGGCGTCTGGAGAAGGGAAAGCTGCGTTTTCCTAATTCTGGCTTTTCTGGATTAATTTCACCTTCCAAAAATTCTTTTTGGTTATCAGGATAATTTAAAATGGTTAGTTTTACAGGGTCTAAAACTCCCATAACTCTTGGAGCGGTTTTATTTAGATCTTCTCGAATGGCATGTTCTAAAAGTGACATGTCAATTATATTTTCTCTTTTGGCAACACCAGCAGAGTCAACAAAATTTCGAAGAGCCCTTGGCGTATATCCTCTCCTTCTTAGACCTGCAATAGTTGGCATTCTTGGATCGTCCCAATCGGTTACATAATTATTTTTTATAAGTTCTAAAAGTTTTCTTTTGCTTGTAACCGTATAAGAAAGGTTCATCCGTGCAAATTCACGTTGCTTTGGTATTAATTTGCTTGTTGGTTTGATTGAGTCTAAAAACCAATTATATAAATCCCTGTGCGGCTTAAATTCTAGCGTACAAAGGGAGTGCGATATTTGTTCAATATAGTCTGACTGACCATGTGTCCAATCATACATCGGGTAAATACACCATTTGTCTCCTGTTCTATGGTGGGTTTTATAAAGAATCCTATACATGATAGGGTCTCGCATTAGCATATTTGGTGATGACATGTCAATTTTGGCTCGTAAAACATACTCCCCTTCATTAAACTCTCCTGCTTTCATTTTTGAAAAAAGATGTTTGCTTTCTTCGATTGTCCTTTCTCGATAAGGGCTGTTTGTTCCGGGTGTTGTCGGTGTTCCTTTTTGGTTTGCTATTTCTTCTGAGCTTTGAGAGTCAATATATGCATGTCCATCAGATATTAATTGTTCAGCCCACTTAAAGAGCTGATCAAAATAATCTGATGCATAACATTCAGAGTCCCATTTATATCCAAGCCATTGAATATTTTCTTTGATAGCCTCTACATACTTCTTGTCTTCTTTCTCAGGGTTTGTGTCGTCAAATCGAAGGTTTACCGGGGCATTGTAACGTTTCCCTAAATTAAAATTCAAGCAAATTGCCTTAACATGTCCAATGTGCAAAAAACCATTAGGCTCTGGCGGAAAACGAAAACGTAGCTGTGGCTTCTTATAGCCATTGTCTAGGTCTTCCTCAACAATGTTTTCTATAAAGTTTAGGCTTCGCTTCATATTATATTTAAATAGGGGTAAAGATAATGAATGCTTTCCATGGAGAAAAAAGACAACAGTTTTATATTTGTTCTTTACTATGGGACAAATTTATTTAAAAAATATTCGGTTATATGCGTATCACGGCTGCTTGGAAGAAGAAGAAAAAATAGGGAGTGATTATGTTGTAAATCTAAAGGTAAAAACAGATTTGAGAATCCCCTCAGTGACTGACAATCTAAAAGACACAGTGGATTATGTTAGTCTAAATGACATTGTTAAAGAGGAAATGGGAAAGCGAGCTAAGCTAATAGAAAATGTTGCTGATAGAATAGTAGATAGAATTTTTAATGAACACCCTTGTGTTGTTAAGGCAACTGTTAGAGTTGCTAAAAAGAATCCTCCTATTGGGGGAAATGTAGAAGAAGTTGCTGTAAAAAGAGAACTAAAAAGGTCTAGTTAAAGTTTGGATTAATATTACTACTTTTGAGGCATGGCATCGTGGCCGAGTGGCTAGGCAGAGCTCTGCAAAAGCTTCTACAGCGGTTCGAATCCGCTCGATGCCTCTTTTATTTTTCTATTGTTATTTTCGCCCCCAGCCTTTCGGTTTTCATAATTTTTTTGGGTCTACCAGAAACCCTTAGTAACCCACCATAAAGTTCCGCTTCTAATAATTTAGTGGCAAAAACATAAGCGTATCCGCCGCCATTACTTTTACATTTTGTTTGCTGGGTTATTAATTTTTCTGACTCACATATGCCGCTATACCCAAAAAAAAGTTCGTGATTAACAGCTTTGCCTTTAATAAAAGCCTTTCCTCCAAAACTAACCTTAGTGTATAATCTTTCACAAAAGACCTCAATATTAATAGATGAGCCTCCTTTTGATTCGATTGAAAGACTTGTCTTTTTTATAGGGAAATGTGAATTTATTTTACTCCCTTGATAAGCCCCTATAAATCCTAGGGGGCTGCTGTAATAGAGATCTATCTTTGTCCGGCCAGGCGTTAAAATGTTGCCCCCAGAAACTCGTATTTTTAAAATTTTATCCTTTGAAGAAAGAACAACATATTCTGAGTTATGCCCGTAAATAATCGCCTTATTTACATCAGAGGAAATTAGATTAACATCAATATTTGAATAAACCTTTATGCCAGAGAAAGAACTCATGGTGAGGTTTTTTTTCTCTTGTTCTTGAGAATAAAGAAGGCTTGTTTGAAAGAATATTATTATAGTAATTATTGGTTTCTTCATTAATTTGATTAATTTATTTAATCTGCCGGGATGAAATCTAAAAAACGTCTTACTGAATTAACTTTATTAACTTTTATTTGTATTGGATCACCCAAACGGTAAATTTTTTTTGTTCGTTCGCCAACTATGGAATGATTTTGCATGTCATAAATAAAATAATCGTCCTTTAAATCTACCAACCTTATCATTCCTTCACATTTGTTTTCTATAATCTCAACATAAATTCCTCGTTCAGTAACTCCTGATATTATTCCTTTAAACTTTTGTCCAATTTTATTTTCCATAAAAATTATTTGCATATACTTTATGGAATCACGCTCCGCCTTGGTTGCAAGTTGTTCTCTTTTAGATGAATGTCTACAAGCCTCTTCCAAAATTTCCTTTGTTATTCCTTTGTTGTTTTCTAAAAACGCTTGGAGTAACCTGTGTACCAAGACATCCGGGTACCTTCTTATTGGTGAGGTAAAATGTGTATAGTGTTTAAAAGCTAGGCCATAGTGCCCTATATTATTTGTTGCATATTCGGCTTTAGACATGGCTCTTAACGTAAGAGTGTCTATCATGTTTTGTTCTCTTAATCCATTACATTCCTTAAGCAGTTTGTTAATTTCTATGCTTGTGTTTTTACCTTTAGGATTAAACTTATATCCAAGCGGAGTAACCGTTTGCTTTAGATTAAATAATTTAGCCTCATCTGGATCATCGTGGATTCTGTAAACAAAAGGATATCTTTTTTGTCGACCTAACAAGCTAGCAACTTTTTTATTAGCCAGCAACATAAACTCTTCAATAAGCTTATTTGCCTCTTTAGGTTTTTTAAACAAAACCTTTACCGGTTTATTGTTTTGATCTAAGTCAAAGTTTACTTCAGCACGATCAAAAGATATGGCTCCCTTTTTTAGACGTCTTTTTCTTATTCTTTTTGCTTGGGCATTTAACGTCGTGACCGCAAAAAAGACCTCTTGTGAAACGTTAAATGGTTTTCCTGAAAGTGATGACTGAGCATTAACCGTATTTGTATTATTCTCTATCATAAACTCTACCTCTTCATAAGAAAAACGATAATCAGACTTTATTACCGTTTTCCCATACCACTCCTTTTTTATGTTTCCATTTAAATCCAAGCAAAATACTGCAGAAAAAGTATACTTTTCTTCGTTTGGTCTTAAAGAACATAGGCCATTGGATAAAGATTCTGGAAGCATCGGCACAACTCTATCCACTAAATATACTGATGTTGCTCTACTGTATGCTTCTTTATCAATCAATGTATTTGGAAGGACATAATGAGAAACATCAGCTATGTGGATTCCAACCTCAAAGAGGTTGTCTTCAATTTTTTTGAAAGAGAGGGCATCATCAAAGTCTTTTGCTTTTTCTGGATCAATTGTAAATGTTAATGTTTTTGAGAAGTCTTTTCTTTTTTTCTTTTCTTTATCTTCTTTTCTTTTTTCTATTTCTTTTGCTTCTTTGATTATATTTTTTTCAAATTTATATGGCAATCCATGCACATGTAAAATTGCATTTATTTCTGTTTCTGATTCACCTGGTAATCCTAAGCTTTTAATTATCTTTCCATTTGGTGTGTCTTTACCTTCTTCCCATTTCTTAAAGACAGCAACAACCTTATCCCCGTCTTTAAATTCTTTTAGTTCTTCTCGATGAATAAAAAGATCTGTATACATATTACCTCTTTTGCATAGCACAAAACCATAATCCTGGTTTCTTTCTAAAACACCTACATATTCTCTCTTGTTTCTTTCTATAATTTTTTCTATATGAGCAACAGTAGACCCTTTTTTTCTATGATAACTGATAAAAACTTTATCCCCATCTAAACCCTTGTTTAAATATTTTCTTGGCACAATAAAGCTTTTATTGTCCTTTTGAGTGTTAACAATTCCCTTTCCAGTTGGGAGTATGTTAAGTAAGGCATAAATGAATTTTTTTTCCTTTTTATTAAACTGAAACTTTCCTTTTTTTATCTCTACTATTTTTTTTTGTTTAGCAAGTTTAGTTAGTGCCTGAATAACAATGTTTTTTCCTTCTCTATCAATTACATTCAAATGAGCTACTATTTGTTTATAATTAAATGGTTTTATTGAGCTTGATCTAAAGAAATTAAGGACTCCTGTCTCTATTTTTTTATATTCCTTTTTCTTTTTAATCATATTAATTTAGATCTTTTCAAAGGTACGATAATCAGTAATCTTTATTTATTAACACTATTAACATTATTATATAATAATTTAAATAAAAAATATATAAAAATGTGATGTATATAGTCTGTTAATAGTTATGATATTATTTCTTCTTGATTAGGCATATCTAAATAATATATATTTTATTAACCGATTATTCCTAGTTATACAACTATTTACTATCTGGACGTCAATGAATTATTGAGTTTTTAACATAACGTTTAAAAATAAAAACAGTGGAAAAAAAAAAAAACAATTTTCCTTTTTGTTGTTTAAAACTAGACCATATCGACTTAATTAAGTTTTAAAAAAAAAAAATGTTTTTTTTGGTGAATTAAAAAAAAAAATGAAACCAAAAAAAAACAAATAAAAAAGAATTAAAATATATTTTTTGTCAACAAATAATTAATAAAGAAATGAACGGATTATAAACACCAATAAAGAACTTTTTTAATTTTAAAATAAAAACAAATGAATATAAGTATAGGAAACGATCACGCAGGATCAGATTATAAAAAAGCGATAGTCCGCTTTTTAGGAAAACAAGGGTATAATATAAATAACCATGGTACTGACAAAACCTTGAGCGTCGATTATCCAGATTTTATTCACCCAGTAGCGAACGATATATCTTTAGGGATATCATCCATGGGAATAATTATTTGCGGGAGTGGAAATGGTGCAGCCATGACGGCAAATAAACATAAAAAAAGCCGTGCTGCGCTCTGCTGGAACAAAGAAACCGCTTTACTAGCCCGAAGACATAATAATGCAAATATTTTGAGTATACCGGCTAGGTTTGTTTCTATTAATTTAGCACTTGAAATGGTGAAAATATTTTTAGAAACTGAATTTGAGGGAGGAAGACACCAAGGAAGAGTAGACAAAATCCCTTGTAAATAATGATATCCTTCTCAGCGAAAAGATTCAATAGCCTCACTAAATTAGAAATACACGATATCTTTGCGTTAAGGGCAGAGGTCTTCGTTGTAGAACAAGAATGCATTTATCAAGACATAGACGGTAAAGATAAAGAGGCCCTTCATATAATTGGAAAGCAACGCAATGATGTTGTTGCATATGCACGCATATTAGAAAAAGGAATTTCTTATTCAGACCATATTTCTATTGGCAGAGTGGTAGTTAAAAAAACAAATAGAGGAAAATTAATAGGAAAGAAACTTCTAAAATTTTGTTTATTTCAACTAGACAAAAACCAACCTCATCAAGAGATAAAAATTTCTGCCCAGATGCACCTAGAAAAGTTTTATAATAATTATGGATTTATAAAATTAGGAAAAGGTTATTTAGAAGATGGTATACCCCATATTGCAATGATAAGGAAATAAATTAGTCACAAGCTTTTTTTAATAGAATAATTAGATGCTTAATAAGCTCATCTTTTTTTGGAAGTTCTTTTCCAGTGTACAAAACCATACAAAAACCACAAAAACGAACATTTTTTTTAACTTCTTTTAGTGCATTTCTTAATTGTCTTTTAATACTATTTCTGTCTACGGCACGCGCGAAATTTTTCTTAGAAACAGAAATACCAACAGCCAAATAAGTTAAAGACGCATTCTTTTCTAATTTAAGTAAAAGGTTTTTATAACGATAACTCTTTCCATTTTCAAATAAACCTTTTGTATTAGATTTTCCTTTTAGCCGTTTAAGCATTATTTCATTCTTCTTTTGGCACATAGAAGTTATTACTTTTATCTACATCCGCCATTAAACCGCTCGGATCAATTAAAATTGTCTGAATTTCATCTAATGGATGACTAACAGATAATGAATAATTTATATGCGCCCACGCCCAATCTTCGTGAACAATCCACTTTATAGGATATGGATTACCCTTTTCGCCCCGCATTAAGGAAATAGGAATATAATGTATTTCAGAGTCTCCGTTTTTCAAAACAACTAATATTTCAAGTGGCATGGGCATAAGCTCTTTCCGAGAAATATAAATTTCTGTTATGTCGCCTTTGTTTTCTACATCGGTAATTGCATAATCTATTTTATTTGTTGTCTGGGTCCAGTCTGTTAAATACCACTGAAGTTGAATTTTTGAAACCCTCTCTGCTATTCGTCTAAAATCGTTTGGCAAGGGGTGTTTAAATTTCCATTCCTCAAAATATGTGCGAAGGGTCTTAAATAAATCTTCATATCCTATAATATATGCTAACTGACCAAGAAATACAGCGCCCTTGCTATATGCTGTTCGCTCGTAAGCATAGTTGTGATGATATCTATTAGCATTAGTGCTTTGTGGCATCTCCCCGCCGAGAGAAGATAGAGAGAAATAACTCCTGTAGGACCCTTCTAAAGGGAAATCGAGATTTTTTTCTAAAATTTCATTTCCAGCAAGTGTAGAAATAAAAGTAGTGAACCCTTCATCCATCCACTCATGCTTTGTTTCATTTGTTGCTAAAACATGCTGAAACCAAGAATGGGCTAGTTCATGCGCTGTTACACTGAAAAG
>MDTB01140817.1_pt1 | contig 21405 bp, 22 predicted proteins | sample 811161 | NCBI WGS metagenome assembly MDTB01 (sample SAMN05326650, study PRJNA326480) | marine metagenome | isolation source: seawater | place: Mediterranean Sea | collected 2009
GGAACCAGCTGGTTGGGACGCTGACTCACCCGCAGAAGATGACGTTCCATCAGAGCCGTGGATTCCGTTAGGCGATGGGACAGGGAACGGGTGCCTTCAAGACGGTTGAAGGACACAGTCCATCGGTGCTGCCAATGCAGTGTCAGGCCAGCGAGGACGGCCACTGCAGCCAAAACGCCCAGCATTGTTCCATCCATCAGCCGATGGAGGCCTCCCAGCAGCGGCGAACGACGTGCCACACGTCCGGACGACATCGAGCCCTGGATCAGCTCCAGCGTGGTTGCAGAAGGACGAGGCTCCGGTGCGGCAACCACCGTAAAAGGGCGAATGTGCCAGTGAACCACTCGCGTTGGCCCTCGGCAAGGCTGCCGCCGGAAGCCTTTACAGCAAAAGAAGATTGACGAAGGTGATCGCGTTCCAGAGGGCGTGCATCAGGACGCAGGGAAACAAGCGCCCGGTGCTGAGCCGGACCAGCGCCAAGCCAATGCCCAGGACCGTGAGAGGGGCCAGTTCGCCGATGCTGATATGCGCCAGACCGAATAACAGCGCACTCAGCACCACCCCCGTGATGGCACCTAGACGATCTGCCAGAACAGGCAACAGCGCACCGCGGAAAATCAACTCCTCGAACAGGGGAGCCAACACAACGGCCGTGAACGCCAGCAGAACCAGGGCAAGCGGATCTCGACTGCCGAGCACCAGTTCCAGCAGAGGATTGCTGCCCCCTGGATCCCCAACGATCTTCACCAACAACCAGCCGGTGAGCATGACAACCGGTGTGACCATCAGCCATCCGGCGACCGCCGAGCCCACGGCAGACGTGACCGGTTTGAACTTCCACTGCAACCAGCCGTCTGCAGGGGTTTGATCAGAGGGGAGAGCCCGAAGCTGTCGCCTCAGGATCAGCAAGCTCGGTAGAGCCATCACGCCGTACTGAATCACCACTCCGAGGGCTTCACGTCGGGGACTCGCCAAGCCCGAGGTCAGTGAACGCACCAGTGGGGCCGCCACAACGGGCACGCCAACAGCGCTAACCACGACAAATCCACCAGCAACCAGCAGCACCATGTCCACCAGGGTCAGTGCGGGGCCCCGCACCGGCGGCCTTGGAGAGTGACGGCCAAAAACGCGGAGCCAACCCTGGCGAAGCAGCAGCACCACGCCGCCGATCACGCTCAGCAATGGCAGCGACACGCTGAGGGCAAGTCGCAAAGCTGCAGCTTGCGACACGCTGGTGTCGTTGCAGGCCGAGGCACTGCCCCTGGCAGCCTCACAGCGCAAGCGAACCAGAAGGGCATCGTCCTTGAGCTTTGGCGGAAGGTCTGGAGAGACAACAGGCTCTGCTGACAGAAGTGACAACAACGCCTGCTGACGCTGATCGAGCCGATCCGGAGGGCTCTCCTGCAGAGCCTGCAGCAGAACCTCACGGGGATCGCGTCCCACGAGAAGTTCTTGCAGTGTTTCCGGAACAGAGGGCTGCGCAAGGAGACTCAGTTCCTGTTGCCGAACTTGCAGCGAAGGCGCCACCGACGGGCGCGTGAGGCTGTCGACCAATCCGACCAGCCAAATGGCCGCGGCCAGCATCAACGACAGGACGGCCAGAGCCGTCTTCCATGCCGGATTGGTTGGTCTTGAAGCGCTGGGCGGCACCACGTCAACGCAATGTCATTCGATTGTCCCCCTGCGGACATCGCCCCATACGATGGCCGCGCCACGTTGCCGAACGGTGCCTCTTCGTCTTCTTCTGGTCCGACACGGCCTAAGCAGTTTCAACAAGGAACGTCGCATTCAAGGGCGCGACGACCTGTCCAATCTGAGCGAAGAAGGGCATGAACAAGCTCGCCGGCTCGGTCGGTCACTGGCTGATGTCCCAATTGATGCGATCTACAGCTCACCGTTGAGACGAGCGGCGTCGACCACCACCAGCCTGCTTGAGGGCCGCGACGCCGCTGCACCACAACCCGAGTTTGATGACGGGCTGCTGGAGGTCGACCTCAATCCCTGGAGCGGGTTGCTGATCGACGAGCTGACGCAACGCTTCCCCGAGCTTTACGACACCTGGAAACGTCGGCCGATGGAGCTCGAGCTGACGCACAGCGATGGCAGAACTTACCGGCCCCTAGTGGAGCTAATGCAGCAGGCACGTGCCTTCCTGGACGCTTTGTTTCAACGGCATGCGTTAACCGGAAACGACACCGTGCTCGTGGTGGCACACAACGCCATCCTTCGTTGCCTGATGCTCGTAATGCTGGGGGAACCAGACCATGGCTTCAGACGCCTCCGCGTTGACAACACCTCCCTGTCGATCGTCAACCTTCAGCCGGGAGAAGAGAAGCCCCTGGTTCAGATCGAATGCCTCAACAGCACAACCCACCTCTCGCCACTGCCACCGAAAACAGCGGGAGCTCGCCTGATTTTGGTTCGGCATGGGGAAACCGACTGGAACAGGGCAGGACGCTTTCAAGGTCAGATCGACATCCCTCTGAACGATCACGGACGACAACAGGCCGCAGCGGCTCAGGAGTTTCTCAAGGACATCCGCATCGACAAAGCCTGGAGCAGCTGCCTATCACGGCCAACGGAAACCGCTGAGATCATCCTGAAGAGCCATCCATCCGTCAGTCTCCGCCAGACCGACGGACTGGTTGAGATCGGGCACGGTGCCTGGGAAGGCAAGCTCGAATCCGAGATCCGCGATGACTGGTCTGAGCTGCTGGACACCTGGAAACGAGCGCCGGAAACCGTGCAGATGCCTGATGGTGAGACGATCCAGGATGTCTGGGCACGATCTGTTCGCAGCTGGGGGGAGATTGCTACCCAGCTGAAGGATGAGGAAACCGCCCTGGTGGTTGCCCATGACGCGGTCAACAAAACCATTCTTTGCGATCTGCTCGGCCTCACACCGGCTGACATCTGGATGGTGAAACAGGGCAACGGAGGCGTCACCGTGGTCGACATCCCAACAGATTCAGGCCAGCCTGCAGTGGTGACCTGCCTGAATCTCACCTCGCACTTCGGCAGCGTGATCGATCGGACCGCGGCAGGCGCCCTTTAAAGACCATGCAAAACACCCTGCTGCTGGACCCTGTCCGGATCCTGCATGGTCCCGGAGTGGACGAGCAGCACGGTGCGGTCTTCATCGAGAACGGTGTGCTCCGCGGATTCGATGAGAATGCGAGATCCCTTGCAGCAGAACGGGGCGTAGCTCCAACCAGGGCAGGGGACAAGCTGATCGCCCCCTGTCTGGTGGATCCCCATTCCGTCCTGGAGGACCCGGTTAACGGACGCGCCGAAACACTGCTGAGCCTGACGCGTTGCGCCACCGCCGGTGGCTATGGAACCATCGCCCTGCTACCCCGCAGCGGTACCTGGCGTGACCGGACAGAACGCTTGGCCTTGCTGGAATCGCACGACCCATCACGGCTGACGCTCCATCTCTGGGGCAGCTTCAGCACAGAGGGCAAAGGGGAGCATCTCTCCTGCCATGGGGACCTGCTTGAGCATGGGGCCATCGGTCTTGCCGATGACGATGCCATCGTTCCCTTGGCACTGCTTGAACGCGGCCTGCTTCTGGCTGAAATGCAATCAGCGCCTGTTCTGCTGGCTCCGCGGGATCCAGATCTGCAGGCGGATGGACTGGCACGCGAAGGCGTGGAAACGCTGCGTGCAGGCTGGGCACCGGACCCAACAAGCAGTGAACTTCTCCCCTTAACCCAGCTGCTGGCACTGCAGAGACAACACCCTCAACGCAACCTGCGGTGCATGAATCTCTCCACCGCCGAAGCGGTGTTGCAGCTGCGCAGCGAACTCAGTCCGCCGATGGCCAGTGTCAGCTGGTGGCATCTCATCGCCGACAGCGGCTGCATGCAAAACGACGATCCCGGCTGGTGCGTCCGGCCATCGATCGGCTCACCGGCCGATCGGCTGGCTCTTCAGCAAGCTCTGCAGGAAGGCCTGATTACAGCCGTCGCGGTCCACGCTGTGCCCCTCGATGAGGAGGACATGCTTTTGCCTGCAGATCAGCGGCCACCTGGCCTGAGTGGCCATCACCTGGTGTTACCGCTTCTTTGGGAAGCGCTGATTCGGCAGTCAGGTTGGTCGGTTCCCCAGCTCTGGCAGGCACTCAGTTTCGGTCCGTCCTTGCTGTTGAACAAACCGGCCGAACGGCTTTCAGCCGGCAGCGATCGTTGGCTGATCTTCGATCCAGATCATCAATGGAGGGTGGATCGACAGGATCCCGCTGCACCCTTGGCAGCGAACATTCCCTGCCAAGGCAGGGACATCAGAGGACGGGTGCTGGCCAGCGGTCTCAGTCGCTCAGCGTTCCAATTCGATTAAGGGGCCAGAACCGCACAAATGCCCGGCCGAGGATCTCCTTCTCCGGAAGGTAAGGACTGCTGGGCCAGAAGCGTCCGTCCCAGCTGTTTTTACGGTTGTCCCCCAGGACCAGCACAGACCCTTCCGGCACCGTTCCACTGAGGGTGCGACAGGGGCTCATGCCCTGCTGATCAACCGAGCAGTACTGACGGACATAGGGCTCATTGAGCTTCTTTCCATTAAGCGTGACCTCGCCGCGGGGATTCACCACAACCCTGTCGCCTGAGATCGCGATCACCCGTTTGATGTAGGCATCACAGGCAGGATTGCCAAGCCCTGGAATCAGGCCGATCAACGGCAGATTGACGAGCATGCAGCGCAGGGGTGAGGGCCGCTCGGAAGCACTCAGGGCAGGATCGAAGGCATACGGCGAGTTGAACACCACGATTTCGCCACGGCGAGGAGAACGCGGTAGGTAAGTGATTTTTTCAACAAGCAGCCGATCCTGGATCTGCAAGCCAGGAAGCATCGAGCCTGATGGGATGTATCGCGCTTCGACGACGAACTGCCGTATTCCGAAATAGAGCGCGAACGTGAAGAGAACCGGACCCCAGAAATCCCAGAACGGGTGAAGTCTTGAGCGATTCTGTTGCTCGACTGCCAACGGGCCCGAGATGGCAAAGATGCCTCACCATAGAGGCAGGCTGACGTCAGTCCCTGACCAGCAGACCCATGATCCGTCCACGCTGGCAAGGCCTGAATCACTCCGTCGGTGCTCGTGGCTGGAGACGTTGGGATCAGCTGATCGCCGTGATCGCAGCTGCCAATTTCGGCTGGGTGATTTTTGACATCAGCTACGTCCCACTGAGGAATTTCTGGCTGCAGCGCAATCTTTATCCGATTCCTTCCTTCTCCCTGGTTGTTCCGCTTCCTTGGCTTCCGGACATCACACCTGTTTACGACCCGGTCAAAGGCATCCTTCCCCATCGTGATACGGAGACGTATCTCGATCACTTCCATGCCATGGACCAGGTGATCGCCCAAAACGGCATCTCCGCAGAGGAAGGGTTGGAGATGCTGAACAACCAGCAGAGACTGACCGTCCAGCTGATCGAAACCAATCCATTTCTCAGTTCCGGCAATGCGGGAGCCCTGGAGAAACTGAAAAACAGACTTCGCTCCAGGGCCCAAACCGACTCTGCTCAGGAGGCAGCGGCCCAGCTGTTGAGCAAGCCCCATCTGCAGGCGAACGGCTGGGACAGCGAACGGCAGTTCTGGTTGAAGCAGATCATCCCCCTTGTGGAGATCAACTACTGGAGAGGGATCGACGAGAGCGGACAACCCACAGATCTCAGCTGGCGGATCGACACGCCGTTCCAGCTGTTGTTTCTGCTGGACATCGGCCTACGCGCCTGGCGCCTCAAACGACGCTATCCAGCAATTCGCTGGCGGGACGCCCTGCTCAGACGTTGGATCGATCTCCCCTTGCTGCTGCCCCTGGCCCGATGGCTGCGGGTTATTCCAGTAACAGAAAGGCTGTCGCGGGCAGGGCTGATTCAACTGGAGCCCTTGAGGGCTGTGATCAGTCGCGGCGTGGTCGCCCTGCTGGCGATGGAACTCTTTGAAGTGATCACCGTTCGCGTTGTGGATGCTCTCCAGCAAGTGATCCGCTCACCTCGGTTGCCGCAACAAATCCGCGGTTTCTGCAGTTATCAGGGAACGGAGCAGAACGAAGAACGTGAACTCGTTGAGCTACTGCGGCTTTGGATCCCCCTGCTGCTCAGCCAGGTGGGGCCCAACATGCGTCCACAACTCACGGCTCTTGGCGAACACCTTTTGCATCAGAGCCTGAATCAAACAGTGATCCCAGAGCCACTGCGGGGGGTTGCCGGTCTTCAGAAGGCTGAATCCGCACTGAGTCGTCAGTTGGCTGAAAATCTGGTGGATTCTCTTCTAGGTCTCTCAAAAGGAGCCGGTAATCAGCTGGAACGCCGTGATCCAGCCCTTGAAAACCTGAGTAATGAGACGTTCAATCGATTCTGGGAAGAGCTGGCCCGGTCGCTGGAACAGGGTCCGGTGCTGGAGAGAAGCCAGGAGCTGCTCGCCTCACTTCTGGAAGATCTCAAGCGTTCCAGTTTCCAGCAACTGAAAGACCAGGGCGGCGTGGATGATCTGATCAGGGAACTCGATGGCCTGAGTTTCAGCCCCCCCACTGGGCAACCCAGACGTCAGGCTTGAAGCCCACCAGCACCTCACCGCCGGGAAGGATCACAAACGGGCGCTTGATCAGTTTTCCGTCAGCCGCCAGAGCATCCAGTGCCTGGTCATCCGTCATCGCTTTAACGACGCTTGAACCCAGGGATCGGTAACTGAGCCCACTGGTGTTGAAGAGCGGCTTGCGATCACCGAACTGGTGAAGCGCTGCAGCGAGCTGCTCTCGGGTTGGTGGAGTCTCAGTGATATCGATCAGATCATGATCGATGTCATGGTCGTTCAACCACTGAATTGCCTTGCGGCAGGTGCTGCAACGGCTGTAGCTGAAAACCTGAGTGGGCTCAGGCAAGATCTAGCGTCCGAACAAGGATTTAACAGCTCCAACGAGGCTGTTGGATCCCTTGCCGGCTCCTTCGTCGGGACGGGTCCGAACCGTTACATCACCGTTCACCGTGGTTCTGCAGCTCAGGCGGTAGTTGGCAGGACGATCAGCCAGGTAAACCTCTTCCACATCGCTGCGCGGTGAAAGGTTGTTCAGACCTTCGATGACCTCCACAACGCAGGTGCCGCACTGACCTACACCACCACAGTTGTTGAGGTTATTGAGTCCCTTGTAAGGATTCAGCCCGGAATCGAGCGTGGCGCGGCGAAGGTTGGCACCTTCAATGCAACCCACCTGTTGATCTTCATGTTCGTATCGAATGGTGGGCACGGGAGGGTAATTCTTTCAAGTGCGCACCAACCTACAAGCATCTGGCCGGTTCATCGCGGCTCCGCGAACGATCACCGTCCTGCACGGATGCATGCATTGAGCAGTGAAGGAACGGCATCAACGTCCCTCCAGCCACCAATGGAGATGACGCGGCCCTCAAAGCTTCGATAAGTCCGGAAGAACTCGGACACTTCCTCAAGCTGGCTGGACGCGATCTGACGAATGCTGCTGATGGCCGACTGACGCGGGTCAGCGTCGGGAACGCAGAGAAGCTTGGGATCGGGGCAGCCATCCTCCTCAAGCTCAAGCAACCCGATGGGCCGGGCTCTGATCAGGCAACCGGCAAACGTTGGCTCGGCCATGATCGCCATGGCGTCCAAAGGCGAGCCATCCTCGGCTTTGGTATTGGGCACAAACCCATAGTCGAATGGATAGCGGATGGCCGCGTGGAAGACGCGGTCGAGGACCATCAACCCAGCCTCAGGAGAAAACTCGTATTTATTTCGACTTCCAGCTGGAATCTCGACCAGCAGATTGACCAGCCCTGGTGAGGGTGACGGCGTCAGAGGGCGTAGATCCATTGCTATCCAATGCCGTCGGTGTCAGGCCTGCTGTAGGTAATGCACGCTCAGCAACCACGGCAATAACAGGCACTGAAAAACTGAGTAGCGCGATGGCCAGTCCTGACAGTGCCGTGGAGGGAGCGCTCAAACTGAAGGGTTCATCAGCGTCCGAGGGACTCTGTGAATCGTCGCCTGAAGAGAAGGGAGCCGGATCTGTTGGCATGAAGTGGAGACTGATCGATTCAGTCCCGCGTCTCTAAAAAGATGACCTCTTGATTCTGACACCTTCCTGTTCAGCCTGCATCAAGGTCAGGCGGCAGGGCGCTCCTGACGATCCCGACGCGCGGCACCAAGGTCTGAAGGAGCGACGTCCGTGGCTTCCATATGAGAACGGATCTGCTTCAGTTCCTCAAGGATCGCGCCCAACATCTGCTGAGTCGCGGTGGATGGAGAATTGAGCACTTCAACGGTGACTTCCTTGATTCTCAGAACATCCTTGGCGAAGCGGGCAACTTCGTTGGGATGGAACAGAAGAGCGTCCTTTTGGTCACTCCGATATTCAGGATTGAGCTTGCGAGGATTGAAAGGAGGATTGAGATTGCGAGGATCTGTGTTTGTGTAGCGATACACAGATGCTCTTGAGCGGTTCAGTGATTTCTGAACATCGTCAATACCCACAAGAGCCTCTGACTGTGACGATGTCACAGCCGGGTCAACTGAAATATCGGCCGATTGGTGAACTTGACCAACACCAGATTCTATCGACCGAGGGAACATGAGACGTGCTTAGGACTACTTGGACTCATCGGACGCTAGCAGGTGAGACTCAGGGCGCACAGAGGTTTCCTGGCTGATCAGACACTTCAATGATCGGCACCGCATTTTGCCGGTGATAACTTTCCGACTCTTCTCTTTTGAGCACCATGCGCGTCTCCCGCCTGATGCTGGTGACGCTTCGGGATGTTCCTGCTGATGCGGAAATCCCTTCGCATCAACTTCTTCTCAGAGGTGGATACATCCGCCGTGTCGGTGCGGGCATCTACGCCTATCTGCCGCTGATGTGGAGAGTGCTTCAACGAATCACGGCCATCGTTCGCGAGGAAATGAACAGAGCCGGCGCTCTGGAAACACTGTTGCCCCAACTTCATCCATCGGAACTGTGGCAACGCAGTGGCCGGTGGCAGGGCTACACCGCCGGTGAAGGGATCATGTTTCACCTCGAAGACCGCCAGGGGCGTGAACTCGGCCTCGGTCCAACCCATGAGGAGGTGGTCACCAGCCTGGCCGGGGAGTTGCTGCGCTCATACCGCCAATTGCCGGTGAACCTCTACCAGATCCAAACCAAATTCCGGGACGAGATCAGGCCTCGCTTCGGACTGATGCGGGGGCGGGAATTCATCATGAAAGACGCCTACTCCTTCCATGCGAACGAGGAGGACCTGCGCTCCACCTACGCGGTGATGGATCAGGCCTATCGAACGATTTTCGAACGCTGCGGTCTTGAGGCTGTTCCTGTTGATGCCGACAGCGGCGCCATCGGCGGTGCCGCGTCCCAGGAATTCATGGTCACCGCTGAGGCCGGTGAGGATCTGATCCTGATCAGCGAAGACGGCCTGTATGCGGCCAATCAGGAAAAAGCCATTTCGAAGCCCTCCGAGGCGGTTGTTCTTGACCAGGGAATCAGCGGACTGATCGAAACGCCAGGGTTATCGAGCATCAAGGAGCTGTGTGAGGCCCATCACTGGGACCCCAGCCAGATCGTCAAGGTTCTTTTGCTCCTGGCCCGACTCGAGGATGGCGGCGAGCAGCCGGTGTTGGTGAGCCTGAGAGGCGATCAGGAACTCAATGAGGTGAAACTCGTGAATGCTCTGACTGAGCGATGCCGTCAACCCGTTCTCGACTGCTCCCCTCTGAGCGCTGACGACCTCAGCCGTCAGGGGTTAGCGGGCCTGCCATTCGGCTTTATCGGTCCTGACCTCGACGATGCTTGTCTCGAGGGTGCCCGAAGCTGGATTCCCCGCTTCCTGCGCCTGACCGACTGCACCGCCAGGGAGCTGTCCCGTTTCGTCTGTGGAGCCAACCATCCCGATCAGCATCGGGTAATTGAAAGCTGGGACGTCCTTTCTGGTGTTCAGGACGATATCGATCTGCGCAATGCCACCGCCGGCGACCGCTGTGTGCACAACCCGGACGTCCGACTGACGGAGAAACGCGGCATTGAGGTTGGCCACATTTTCCAACTCGGCCGCAAATACTCCGAGGCTCTCTCCTGCCAGTTCACCAACGAAGCCGGAAAGAGCGAAGCCTTCTGGATGGGCTGCTACGGCATCGGTATCTCTCGCCTTGCGCAGGCGGCTGTGGAACAGCACCACGATGACGCCGGAATCTGCTGGCCAGCCAGCATTGCCCCGTTTGAGGCCGTGGTGGTGGTGGCCAATATCCAGGATCAAACCCAGGCATCTCTTGCTGAATCCCTGTACCAGGGCTTGATCGACCAGGGCGTCGATGCCCTCTTGGATGACCGCAGCGAAAGGGCCGGCGTGAAATTCAAGGACGCTGATCTGATCGGGATTCCCTGGCGGATTGTGGTTGGCCGTGATGCCTCTGAGGGCCTGGTGGAACTCGTGCGTCGAGCCGACCGAGACGTTCGCAAGATCCCTCATTCAGACGCGATGAAAACTCTGCTGAGGGAGCTGCGCCCCTAAAGTCCAGCCCAAATCCGAGGCATCCATGTTCACTGCCCTGGCCCAACTGCTCAAATCACTGTCCAGGGCGGCCATCGCTTGCGGGCTTGGACTTTGCCTGTTGCTCACGTCCTGCAGCGGAGATGCTGAGGCCCGGCTCAGTGGTGATTACGTCGAAGACACCGTTGCAGTTGCCCAGAGCCTGCGGGAGGTGATTGACCAACCGCAGGATGCTGAAGGCCACGCCCAGGCGGAAGAGGAAGCCCGTGCCCTGATTAACGACTACATGTCCCGGTATCGGCCGCAGCCCCGCGTCAATGGGTTGACGTCCTTCACCACCATGCAGACGGCGTTGAATTCACTGGCCGGTCACTACGCCGGTTACGCCAACCGCCCCATTCCGGAATCCCTCCACGATCGGATTGAAAAGGAGCTGATCAAGGCTGAGCGCACGGCTGTGCGGGGCAGTTGATCAAGCCCCCACTGATTTTTTGACGAAGAGACACAAGGTCTGAGAGACTCCCGGATTGTGCAGATTCGCGGCTTCGGGCCGCAGTGTCCTTGGCCAATGTTGTCGTCATCGGAGCTCAGTGGGGTGACGAAGGGAAAGGCAAAATCACCGATCTGCTGAGTCGCTCTGCAGATGTCGTCGTCCGCTACCAGGGCGGTGTGAACGCCGGCCACACGATCGTGGTGGATCAGCGAGTGCTCAAGCTGCACTTGATCCCCTCCGGCATCCTTTATCCGGACACCATCTGTCTGATCGGATCAGGAACCGTGGTGGATCCGAAGGTGATGCTCGGTGAGCTCGACATGCTGATCGAGAACGACATCGACATCGCCGGACTGCAGCTGGCATCCACAGCCCACGTGACCATGCCTTACCACCGCCTGCTGGATCAGGCGATGGAGAAGCAGCGCGGTTCACGACGCATCGGCACCACCGGTCGGGGCATCGGTCCTACCTATGCGGACAAGTCCCAGCGCAGTGGCATCCGCGTCATCGACCTTCTGGATGAACAGCGGCTGCGAGATCGACTGGAGGGCCCGCTGGCTGAGAAGAACCAGCTGCTGCAGACCATTTACAACGTCGAACCGCTGGATCCCGATGCCGTGATCAGCGAGTACCTCGACTATGGCCAACGCCTCGCTCCCCACGTGGTCGACTGCACCAGGGCCATTCATGAAGCAGCCAGGGCGCGCAAGAACATCCTCTTTGAAGGGGCGCAGGGAACCTTGCTGGATCTCGACCATGGCACCTATCCCTACGTCACATCGTCCAATCCGGTCTCCGGAGGAGCTTGTATCGGTGCCGGGGTGGGTCCAACCCTGATCGATCGGGTGATCGGGGTCGCCAAGGCTTACACCACACGGGTCGGCGAGGGGCCTTTCCCAACCGAGCTCAGTGGCCAACTCAATGATCAGCTCACGGAGCGGGGAGGAGAGTTCGGGACCACCACCGGTCGGCGCCGGCGGTGTGGCTGGTTCGACAGCGTCATCGGACGTTATTCCGTCCAGGTGAATGGCCTCGACTGCCTGGCCGTCACCAAGCTGGATGTGCTTGACGAAATGGAGGAGATCCATGTGTGCGTCGCCTATGAACTCGACGGAGAACGCATCGATCACTTCCCATGCAGTTCCGATGATTTCGCCCGCTGCAAGCCCATCTTTGAAGTTCTTCCAGGTTGGCAGTGCTCCACCGAGGAGTGCCGTCAGCTCGAGGATCTTCCCGAGGCCGCCATGGCTTACCTGCGCTTCCTGGCGGATCTCATGGAAGTTCCGATCGCAATCGTGTCTCTGGGAGCCAGCCGCGACCAGACGATTGTTGTGGAGGATCCCATCCACGGACCGAAACGGGCTTTGCTGAGCGCCTGATTCAGACCGGAAGCGATACTGCGGGATCATCATTCAGAGCCGATGATCATCGAGTCGCGTTTCCCGAGCTCAACCAGCCTCGATGTGGTGGGGATCGGCAACGCCATCGTTGATGTTGTGGTGCAGACAGACGACGCGTTTTTGCAGACGCACGAACTGCAGAAGGGTGGAATGGCTCTCATCAATGAACAACAGGCTGAGAGCCTTTACAAGGCAAGCGGGCCGGGTCTGGAAACCTCTGGAGGATCCGTTGCCAACACGATGGTGGGGATTGCCCAGCTCGGGGGACGCGCCGGTTTCATCGGACGCGTTCGCAATGACCAGCTTGGGGAGATCTTCAGCCACGACATCCGTGCCGTCGGAGCCCGTTTCGACACACCGGCAGCCACCAGTGGAGCCACCACGGCCCGCTGTCTGATCTACGTCACACCGGATGCGGAACGCACCATGTGCACGTTTCTTGGTGCGTCTACGCAACTCGAGCCTGAGGATCTCGATCTCTCGATGGTGCGACAGGCGAAGGTTCTCTATCTCGAGGGCTATCTCTGGGACAGTCCCGCCGCCAAACGTGCCTTCATCGCCGCTGCAGAGGCATGCCGCGAATCGGGCGGCCAGGTAGCGCTCTCTCTCTCCGATGGATTCTGCGTGGAGCGGCACCGCGAGAGCTTTCTCAACCTGGTGAACGGCCACGTGGACGTGCTGTTCGCCAACGAGGTCGAAATCATGTCCCTCTATGAAACAGACGATTTCGAGACGGCCTTGAAGCAGGTGAGCGGTTGCTGCAAGGTGGCAGCGCTGACCCGAGGAGCCGAGGGATCCGTTGTGCTCAGCGGTGAGCAACGCTTCGACATCGGAATCGTGTCACTGGGAGATCTACTGGACACCACAGGGGCTGGAGATCTGTATGCGGGAGGTTTTCTGCATGGCTACACCCAGGGCGATTCCCTGGAACGTTGCGGACAACTCGGCGCTCTCTGCGCCGGACAGGTCGTCACCCAGCTCGGTGCACGACCTCAGGTGTCGTTAAAGCAACTGGCGGCAACCCAGCTGCCATAAGCGACCGAGGACTGGGCCGGCCAGGACAGCCACTCCGGGGTGTCGTAGCTGTGACGATCCATCACGAGCTGATGCAACGCATCGCGTTGCGCAGCGGTGGATTTGATCAGGAGCTGCACCTCGCTGGCCTGATGCAGCTCGCCCTGCCAGCGGTAGCAAGACCGGACGGGTGTGAGGCTCACACAGGCTGCAACCCCTCGCTCCAGCAGCAGATCAGCAAGTGAGCGTGCCTTGTCCTCATCTGCTTCTGTGGTCAGCGCCAGGATCACCGTGTCAGTCGTGGTCATGTTGCAGGCGTCGCAGCAGCGCTTGTACACCCACCACAGTCTCAATGCGGGGTGGCTCCTGCGGTCGACGCAGCAACCAAAGCCTTAGGTCTTGCTCGCTGGTGATCACTCTCCAGAGCGATTCGGTGTCGCCACCTGACTGCCGGCAGAGAACATCGCTGATGGACCAGCGGCGACAGAGCGCCTGTTCCAGCCCGCCGGGGGGGTGCCCCTGACGTGGTCTGACGACAGCCAGACGATTCGGGGGGAGACCAACCGCAAGAGCCCGCCGAAGACTGTCGGCAGATGGCAGCACCCGAGCGAAGACATCGGCCCCGGCGGCCTGTCCTGCGGCCACTGCCGAGGCGAGATGGCGGGCACCAAGAGCAATCAGGAGACGGCGACCGAACAAAGGACGATCTCTCAGATCATCGGGATGGTTGAGAAACTCGGCATGACCGATGCTTGGCTGCGGCCGCTCCAGCCGCAGCAGGGGTTGACCGAGGCGATCACAGACTTCCAGCAGATCCTGGGTGACCCTGGTTGCAAATGGGTGGGTCGCATCCACAACCCAGCGGAACGGTCCCTGCTCTTGAAGCAGCGACGCCATCGCCGCCTGACCATCAAGGGCTCCGACCCGGATCTGATCCAGTGGAATCCCTTGGTAAGCAAGGGCCGCAGCTTCGGTGACAACGCTGACCTGGACCCGCCACCCACTGGCCGCAAGGCAGCGGGAGAGGGGAGGGCCTTCCCCGGTGCCACTGAGGATCCAGATCCGATGCTGGTCATCACCGCCTGCTTGCATCAGGATGGCCGCACCTGATGCGACGGGACATGAATCACTGCGTGTTGGAAGTGGAGGTCAGCGAGGCCCCCACCATTCGCTACACCCAGGACAATCAGACGCCGATCGCCGAGATGACCGTGAAATTCGACGGTCTTCGACAGGACGACGCGCCCGGTGAACTGAAGGTCGTTGGCTGGGGGAATCTCGCCCAGGATCTTCAGAACCGGGTTCAGGTCGGGCAGAAACTGATGCTCGAGGGACGCCTGCGCATGAACACCGTTCCCCGTCAGGACGGCACGAAGGAGAAGAGGGCTGAATTCACCCTCTCCAGGCTGCATCCCATCGGTGCTGGCAGCAGCGGAGCAGCGACGGGCACGCCCGCAACCGAGCAACGTCCAGCCAAAACGCCTCCGGCAGCTCAGGCTGCGCCTGAAGCAGCCAGCTGGAATGCGGCACCGCTTGTGCCGGACACAGATGAGATCCCGTTCTGACCTCACCCCTGGCCGGACTCGTCCTGCAGTTCCGAGGCGCGACTCAGCATCTGGCCGAGTTCTCTCTCCAGAGCCGCCAAATCAAGCCGCAGGTCAGGCCAGCGACCACGATCGATCTGTTCCAGCAGCCAGGCACGGTCCTCATCCAGCTGTTGGAGCAGAGGCTGCAATTCATCCGATGACGACTCGGGCAAGGCTGGGGAGAGTGATCACCACCACATCCTGATGGCTGGCGGGTCACAATGACGTCCAATCCAAGGCGTTCATGAACGACCTCTTTTCTCCAGGCAGCCTGGTAACGGTCGCTGGAGGTGCGCTCACCGTGGTTGGTGCCGTTGCCTACACCACAGGCAGTGCCAATCTGAGCCTTCCAACGATCTTTTATGGCATCCCGATCCTTCTGGGAGGGTTGGCCCTGAAATCATCCGAGTTGCCCCCGGCCCGACGGATCACCCCGAAGGAAGCCCTCAAGCAAGAACGCGAACAGGCTCCCCCCGAGCTGGGCAAGTTGCTTGGTGATGTCACCCGTTGGCGTTACGGCCAGAAAGCCCACCTGGAATCCTCGCTGGAAGCCCTCAAGCTCTGGGATGAGGACAATCCTCCCCAACTGCTTGAGGTCGAGGAACTCACTGAAACCGGTGGTTATGGACTGCGGCTCCGCTTCGAACTGAATGCGGTGGCCCACGAACGCTGGCACGACAAACAGGATCGACTGGGACGGTTCTTCGCGAAAGGGTTGCAAGCAAAGCTGGTGCCCCTGGACGAGGAGCATCTCGACCTGCTCCTGATTCCAGCGGCCCATGGCTGACCCCAGCCAGTCCGGTGACGATGCCCAGAGGGTGTCCGTCCTGAGTGAGGCGCTGCCCTACATCCAGCGCTTCGCCGGCCGGCGCATCGTGATCAAATACGGCGGAGCCGCGATGGCCCATGCCGAGTTGCGGGAGGCGGTCTTCCGCGACCTTGCGCTGCTGGCATGCGTGGGAGTGCAGCCAGTCGTGGTGCATGGCGGGGGGCCTGAAATCAACGCATGGCTGAAACGGCTTGAAATTCCTGCGGAGTTTCGCGACGGCCTTCGCGTCACCGACGCCGACACCATGGATGTGGTGGAGATGGTGCTGGTGGGGCGCGTCAACAAACAGATCGTGAATGGTCTGAATCAACTGGGAGCCCGTGCTGTGGGACTGAGTGGCAGCGACGGTCGCCTCGTGGAGGCACGGCCGTGGGGAGAAGGCAGCCACGGCTTCGTTGGTGATGTGGCGCGGGTCAACCCCGACCTGCTCGAACCTCTGCTGGAACAGGGTTATCTGCCGGTGATCTCAAGCGTCGCCGCAACCCCTGACGGGCAATCCCACAACATCAATGCCGACACGGTGGCCGGCGAACTGGCGGCGGCGATGGAGGCTGAAAAACTCATCCTGCTCACCGATACCCCTGGGATCCTTGAGGACAAGGACGATCCAGCGTCGCTGATCCGCAAGCTGAAGCTGCCGGAGGCACGTCAACTGATTCACGACGGCATCGTTGCCGGCGGCATGACTCCCAAAACGGAATGCTGCATCCGCGCTCTGGCCCAGGGAGTGGCGGCCGCTCACATCATTGATGGCCGCGTTCCCCACGCTCTGCTGCTGGAGGTGTTCACCGATGCCGGCATTGGCACGATGGTGGTGGGACGCAGCTGAGCCGTGGACGAACAAGCGGCGCCGCTGGATCTGCGTACCGCTGAAGCGGCCCTGGAACGGGGTGACTACGGCCAGTGTCTGGCGTTCCTGACGCCCCTCGCTGAAAGCCGTCCGCTGCCGGATCCCGAGGGCGCGCGCGTGCGTTTTCTGATGATCACAGCCTGGATGGGGCGCGGCGAAGACGAGAAAGCCATCAACACCTGCCGCGTGTTGAGTCGCAGCCAGGATCCAGACCTGCGTCAGCAAGCAAAGCAGCTGTTGACCATCCTCGAATCACCAAGCCTCGCCAGGCCAGAGCGGTGGTCCATGCGCCTCCCCGATCTGGAGGTGAGCGCAACGGGCAGCGCGTCTCCAGCCGTCTCTTCTCGGCGGCGATCGCGGCGGCCCAAGCCACCACCGCCACCGCCGACAGGACCGACCAAATCACCAGCCATTGGTTTCGCAGCACTGGTGGCCGCGGTGCTACTGGGACTGACGCTTTTCCTCAGTGGGTGCATGAGGGTTGAGGCGGATCTGAGCACCCATGGGGCCGATCGCCTGCAACTCACCTGGCAGATTCAGAACGACTCAGGGCAACTGCTGCCGTGGCAACAACGATTTGAATCGCAGCTGAAACGGGATCTGCCGGTTTGGAGCATCCGGCATCCCCGCCCCGGGAGCGAGCTGATCAGCAGTGAGATCCTCTCCGCCGAGGAGTTGCAGCACGCCATCGATGATCTTGTGAGGATCGTGTCTGAAACCACCGGACTATCCCTTCCCGTCCCAGGGATTGATCTGAAGGAACAGAACTTCCTGATCGGCATCCGCCAGAACCTGATCGTGAGCTTCGATCTCGACTCCGCCCTCAAGATTCCAGGGCTGAGCCTCAGCCTCTCCCTTGACCATGGTGAATCCAGAGCCCTGATCGAGGGCAGCGAGGGCACCAGGCTTGAGCTGCAGCACTGGCGCTGGAGTCGGCTGGGGTTGGGAAGCCTTGCTGTGCTCTCCCTGTTGCTTCTGAGTGCTGCCCTGCAGATCAGACGCCGGCAGTTGGGCTTCGGTTTTCCCGAACTCCCCTCCTGATCAGAGCTCCAGAGGATCCGGATCGACGGACAGTGCCACGCCCCGCGGCAGGGAGTCCCAAAGCTGCTGGCCAGCGGGCAACGGCAGAGCCGATTCGGCAGGGCCATGCAGCAGAAGCTGCCAACGGCTTCGGCCAGCCACCCGAGCCACCGGTGCCGGTGCCGGGCCAACCAGCCACCACTTCCGCTGCTGACAGAGGGGTCGGATCCGTTCCGCCAGAACCGAAGCTGCCGTGGCCGTGGCCGTGGCGGATTCACCGGAAAGTCGCAACAGGCAGGCCCTGCTGAATGGCACCAAGCCTGCTTCGCGGCGCACCTGAGTCTCCTCAGCCAGAAAATCCTCGTAGCGGCCATCAACCAGATGCCGGATCACCGGATGATCCGGCGAATAGGTCTGCACCAACACCTGGCCAGGCCGCTCGCCTCGCCCGGCCCGACCAGCCAGCTGCATTAGCAACTGGAGAGCTTGCTCTTCAGCGCGGAGATCCGGTCGATGCAACAGGCCGTCAGCCGCCAGCACCGCCGCCAGGGTGACCTTTGGCAAATCCATGCCCTTGGCCAGCATCTGCGTACCGATCAAAACGTCGGCCTCTCCAGCCGCAAAGCGCTCCAACAGGCGCCTGTGCCCGTCACGCCCCCCCGTGGAATCACGGTCGAATCTCAGCAGGCGCAGATCAGCAAGCTCTTCAGCCAAGAGCTCCAACACTCGCTGCGTTCCAGCCCCGAATGGCTTGAAGGCGGTGGACCCGCAGTGGCTGCATCGCGTCCCGACCTCGGCGCGATGGTCACACCAATGGCAGCGCAGCCACTGTCGTCCAGCTGCTCCACGGTGCATGGTCAAGGCCACGTCACAGTGCGGGCACTGAACGACCTCGCCGCAGCTGCGGCATCCCAGAAAAGGGCTGTATCCCCGCCTGGGCACCAGGATCACAGCCTGTTCCCCCTGCTCGGGCAAAGCGGCCAGCCGATCCATCAGCGGTCGGCTGATCACACGGCGATGGCCGTCTGAGAGCTCCTGACGCATATCCACCACGTGCACCGGAGGGAGCGACTGCTCAGAGATGCGCCGTCTCAACCGAGCCAACCGAATCGGTCCATCAGGGTTGAGCTGACTCCAGGTCTCCAGAGAGGGAGTGGCACTGCCAAGCAGCAACCGGCCTCCACAGCGGCGGACGCGATCAATGGCAAGGTCTCGGGCGTGATAGCAGGGCATGGGCGACTCCTGCTTGTACGACCTGTCGTGCTCCTCATCGAGGACGATCAGTCCGATCGACTTCAAAGGGGCAAACACCGCCGAACGGGTACCCACTACAAGCAAGGGCTGATCTGCTGCAAGACATCGGCGCCAGACCTGCAGGCGTTCCCGATCTCGACAACCGCTGTGGTACTCGAGCACCTGCTGGCCGAAGCGACGCCGGCAACGATCCACCAGCTGGGGAATCAGACCAATTTCCGGCGTGAGCAGCAGCACATGCCGGCCGGCCTGCAATTCAGCCGCAGCCAGCTGCAAATACACCTCCGTTTTGCCGGAGCCGGTGATGCCCCATAACAGGAGGCCTTCACCGGGTTTGAGGCTGCCATAGGCCTCAACGGCCTGCCGTTGTTCATCGGTGAGCTGTTGGGGGCCTTCTCTTGCCATGGCCAGGGTGTTGTCAACCACCTGCCGACGGCGTTTCTCGCGACTCAGCCAGCCGTTTACCTCCAGCCGGCGAATCGTGTCCCCACTGAAGCCAGAGGCCGCCAGATCTCCCTGCCAGAGGCCACCTTGATGGGATTTGAGCAGCTTGATCAGCTCCTGTTGCCTTGATGTGAGCGAGGCGGATTCGCCATCGTGGGAGCGGAGCTGAACCCAGCACTGGAGTCGCCCGGAGGAGATGGATGCTGTCTTCGCCTGGCCCAGCCAACCGGCTGGCAGGGCTGCTTTCAGCATCCGGAAGGAACTGAGGTAACAGCGCTGCGCTGCCGCTTCGATCCAGGCATGCCAGTCGGGATCGACGGCGGCACGCTGAACAACGGCCTCGATCGGCTGCAGAGATGCACTCGGAGCTGAGGCCTGCTCAAGCTCAGAACGCTGCTCAACCACCAGGCCATGCATCGGCCTGCCTCGCAGACGGACACGCACCAGATCCCCAGGCACGGGCGCAAGATCCTCGTCAGACACGTAGGTGAACGTTTGGCCCTCACGGCCAGCTTCCAGCCAAACTTCTACCCGCACAGCAGTCTTCAATCAGGACTTGCAGTGATCGAAAAAGATCATTAAAATGTATTGGTTGGCAAAGAAATGCCAACTTCTGAGCCCGTTCCAGCGGAAGACACGCAGCTCGAAGCCAGGTTCTCCTGAGTCCTTCGACCGGTCTGAGACCACCCCGGACAGCACAGAGTCCAGTCCTTCGGGACAACCATCACCAGATTCAAGTCCGTCTCGGCGACCCCAATTCATCAGGATTAGCAGCTTTACCCCTTCAGCTTCATAGTTGGAAGGGACAAATGGTTCCTTGATGCCGTTTCCGGCATGTTCTGTGGCCCATATCTGCCTCCTCGTGGGTTGTCGCCCCGTCTCTGTCCAGTTGCCTCGCGTTGAATCATGAGCCCAGCCGCCACGAAAGCAGCCCAGCCAGACATCCTCCTGCTCTCCAGCGCAGGCTCCAACACCACCAAAGAGATCGAGGCGGAGACCAAGAAGACTCCGGCTCGTCGCAAGACCACTGCGACCAAGACCACTGCGACCAAAAGCACAGCGACCAAAAGCACAGCGACCAAAAGCACAGCGAAGGTCGCTGCCACGAAGGGCGCCAAAACGGCCAAGGCGAAATCATCACCAAAAGCCAAGCCAGCCGCGAAGAGCAAGGCAGCTGCGGTGAAAGTGGCCACGCCAGCCTTGAGTGCTGAAGAGAAGGCCAAGGCCGCGATCGCCGAGAAAGAGGCGAAGGCCAAAGCACTGGCCAGCATCAAGATCGGACCGAAGGGGGTCTACACAGAAGATTCGATTCGGGTTTACCTGCAGGAAATCGGCCGCATCCGACTGCTGCGACCAGACGAAGAAATTGAACTGGCCCGCAAAATCGCGGACCTGCTTCACCTGGAAGAACTGGCCGCCCAGTTCGAAAGCGATAACGGCAAGTATCCCGACACCAAGGAATGGGCAGCCTTGGTGGAAATGCCTCTGATCCGCTTCAGACGTCGGCTGATGCTCGGCCGCCGGGCCAAGGAAAAGATGGTGCAGTCCAACCTTCGGCTGGTGGTGTCGATTGCCAAGAAGTACATGAACCGGGGGCTCAGCTTCCAGGATCTGATTCAGGAAGGCAGCCTTGGACTGATCCGCGCTGCGGAGAAATTCGACCACGAAAAGGGATACAAGTTCTCCACCTACGCAACCTGGTGGATTCGTCAGGCCATCACCCGTGCGATTGCCGACCAAAGTCGCACAATCCGGCTTCCAGTTCACCTCTACGAGACGATCTCCAGGATCAAGAAAACAACCAAGGTTCTCAGCCAGGAATTCGGCCGCAAGCCCACAGAAGAGGAAATCGCCGAATCGATGGAGATGACCATCGAAAAACTGCGCTTCATCGCCAAGAGTGCCCAGCTGCCGATTTCTCTTGAAACGCCGATCGGCAAGGAAGAGGATTCACGGCTGGGCGACTTCATCGAGGCCGACATCGAAAATCCTGAACAGGATGTCGCCAAGAATCTGCTTCGA
>MDTB01070995.1_pt1 | contig 21404 bp, 24 predicted proteins | sample 811161 | NCBI WGS metagenome assembly MDTB01 (sample SAMN05326650, study PRJNA326480) | marine metagenome | isolation source: seawater | place: Mediterranean Sea | collected 2009
ACATTTATATATACATTACCTATAAATACCGAAATTTTAAAATTATTAATTATCAATTATTTATGAAAAGAACATATAATCCGAGTAACAAGAAAAGGTCTAGACGTCATGGTTTTCGATCAAAAATGAAAAAAAAAGGTGGAAAAAAAACGATAGCTAGAAGACGAAAAAAAGGAAGAAAAAAATTAACCGTTTAGATTAATGAAGAGCATTATAGTTTCCCTTTCTAAGAATTATGAATTTAAGGAAATTTTAAAAGGAAAAAAATTTAATAATAAATATTGTACAATATTTTTTAAAACTCTTTTAAATAAAGATAAAAAAAAACTAAATATAAGTTTTGTGGCAAAAAAAAAATTGGGAAATGCAATAATTAGGAATAAAATTAAAAGAAGATTGAGAAACATATTTAATGATGCAACTAAAAAAATTAAGATTAGATATGAATATTCATATTTATTAATTGCCAAAGATACAGTGTTAAAAGATAAATATGAAAATATTAAAGAAACACTGTTTAAAGAACTAAATAGAATTAGATAATGAAAATAATTACCAACATCCTCATCAATATTATTAAAATTTATAAATTACTTGTTTCTCCTTACATTAGACCAAGTTGTAGATACTTACCAACTTGTTCTGAATATTTTATAGATTCTCTTAAAGAACACGGATTATTCTTAGGCGTATGTAAAGGCACTAAGAGGATTTTATCCTGTCATCCTCTCAAAATTTTGGGGGGTGGATCAGGATTTGATCCAGTGAAAAAAAATAAAGGAACTAAAAATGGACACTAAAAATATAATTGCAGCTATATCATTGTCTGCGGCTGTAATAATTCTATATACTCTATTTTTCCAACCTGTGCCAGAAGAAATTAATAATAAAGTATTAGACAATGAAAACATTGTTTCAAATAATTCTGAGGCACCTAGTCTTGAAATTATTAAAGAGAATAAAAAAATAAACAGAGAGGATGCGATAAATTCTATTAAGAGAGTTAGTTTTGAAAATAATAATATAAGAGGTTCTATCTCTTTAAAGGGTGCTATTATTGATGATCTTAGTTTTAAAAAATACAAAACAGAATTAAATGGAGATAAAAATATTGTACTACTAAATCCAAGAGATGTAGAAAATGGTTATATAGTTGAAACTGGTTGGGCAAGTAATAGCAAGAATATTGATCTACCAAATTATAATACTATTTGGAAAACTGAAGGAAATACAATTCTTACACCCTCAAATCCAATTACTATCTCATGGACAAATAAACAAAATATTAAATTCTCTAAAAAAATATCTATTGATGACAAATTTTTATTTACAGTTACGCAAAGTATAAAAAACTCCTCAACTAATAAATATAATTTCTACTCTTATGGCCAGATTATAAGAAATACAGCTCCTGAAATTACGAATTTTTACATTTTACATGAAGGTTTATTGGGTGTTTTTGATGATAACTTAATTGAAAAAGACTACGATGATATAGAGGAAAAAAAATATTCAGTAAATGCAAACTCTGGATGGCTTGGAATTACTGATAAATATTGGATTACAAGCTTGATACCCCAAGAAGGACAAGAATTTAAGGCAGATTTTGATTACAAAAAAAAATTTAGAGCAAATTTTATTGAAACTAGTGGAAAAGAATCTTTGCCTTTAAGTACAATAAATAATGAAATTAAAATTATAGTTGCAGCAAAAGAAGTTGATGTAGTTGATGGATATGCAGAAAAATTAAATATAAATAAATTTGATCTGGTAATTGACTGGGGATTTCTTTATTTTTTAACTAAGCCAATTTTTTTAATTTCAGATTATTTTTTTAAACTTACAGGCAATTATGGTATAGCCATAATTTTAATAACAGTGTGTATAAGAATACTATTTTTCCCATTAGCAAATTACTCTTTTCGTTCTATGGCAAAAATGAAAGTTCTTCAACCAGAAATGGCAAGATTAAAAGAGTTACATAAGGAAGATAAAATGAAACTACAACAAGAAATGATGGCTTTATATAAGAGAGAAAAAGTTAACCCAGTAAGCGGCTGTTTGCCAGTCCTAATACAAATACCTTTCTTCTTTGCAATCTATAAGATGTTATTTGTTACTATCGAAATGAGACATCAGCCATTTTTTGGTTGGATTAAAGATCTTTCTGAGCGTGATCCTACTTCTATATTTAATTTATTTGGCCTCATCCCTTGGGATCCTCCATCTTTTTTAATTATTGGGGTGTGGCCAATTTTAATGGGTGTTTCAATGTTTATACAACAAAAACTTAATCCGGCGCCGCCTGATCCTATACAGGCGAAAATATTTATGTTTTTTCCTCTTTTCTTAACTATAATATTAGCACCTTTTCCATCTGGATTAGTAGTTTACTGGACAATAAATAATATACTTACTATGGCTCAACAAGTCGTAATAATGAAAAGAACTAAGGTTAAAACAGTTTAATATTATTAATGGAACTAGACAAAATTTTACCACAAGATGGTCCTTCAAAAAAAGAAGTCAATCGATATCTTAACAAATATAAAAATGAATATATAGTAATTAAATGTGGTGGGAGTGTTCTAAATGATCCAAAATTGTTTGGAAAATTGATTGAAGATATTGTGATATTAAAAAAATTAGAATTTAATCCTATTATTGTTCATGGTGGAGGAAAAAAAATAAATGCCAAACTGGATAATAAAAATATTAAAAGTAAATTCATCAATGGCTTGAGAATTACAAGCAAAGAAATCATTAATATTGTTAAAGACGTTTTAATTGATTTTAATACTGAAATAGTTAAAACTTTTGAAAATTCTTCATGTAAAGCAAAAAGTTTTACTAGTGATAATAATAGTGTACTATTGGTTGAGCCTGCTAGCAAAGAACTAGAGTTTGTTGGTATTCCAATTAATATTAATATTAACATTATTGAGAGTGCTATTAAAGAAAATATAATACCAGTAATTGCTCCATTAGGTTTAAGCAAAGATAAACAAGTTTATAATATAAATGCAGATACAGCTGCAGGTGCAATATCAAAAAAATTAAAAGCAAGAAGATTACTAATTCTCAGCGACGTAGAAGGTGTTTTAGATAAAAATAAAAAATTAATACCAGAAATTAATTCTGAAAAAGCAAATGATTTAATTGTAAATGGTATTATATCTGAGGGAATGATACCTAAAATAAATAATTGTTTAGATGTCGCAAGTAATGGCGTTAAAGGTGTTGTTATTATAGATGGCAGAAAATCACATTCTATATTATTTGAATTATTATCAGACAAGGGAGCTGGAACGCTTATAAGACAATGAATGAATTAAAAAAAATAAAAAATTTTATCTTTGACTGTGATGGTGTGCTTTATGAAGATTTAGAAGGTGTATTTGGGCAAGTCAGTAAACGTATGACAAAATATATATCTAAAAAACTTGATCTAGATCTTGATAAAGCTAAAGAGCTACAAACTAATTATTTTCATAAATATAATACTAGTCTAAACGGATTAATGATACATCATGATATAAACCCTGAAGAATTTTTGAAATATGTGCATGATATTAACCTAGATTTTTTACAAAAAGACATACTTCTGAGGGAGGAGCTAATAAAACTTAAATCTAAAAAATTTGTTTTTACAAATGGGTCCCATGAGCATGCTTCAAATATTACCAAAACACTTGGTATTAATGATTTATTTGATGGTTTTTTTGATATTACAGATTGCAATTTTATACCCAAGCCTTCAATTGAACCATATAAAAAATTAATCAATAAATTTAATATAGACCCCTCTGAAACTGTATTTATTGAAGATATTGCAATTAACTTAGAACCTGCAAAAAAACTTGGAATGAAAACTGTATGGCTTAAAAACGATGAATATTGGGGGAAAAAAGATTCTGATCAAGAATTTATTGATTTAAAAATAGAAAATCTATCTAGTTTTTTAAAAGAAATTAATATATTAAAACAATCTTAAGAATATGAAAGATCTTGAACAAATAATTAATACTGCGTGGGAAGAAAAAGAAAGTGTTAATCAAAATTGTGCTCAAGATTTAAAAGATTCTATTAATAAAATAATTAATCAACTAGATACAGGTAAAGTAAGAGTTGCTGAAAAAATTAATGGAAAATGGATTACACATCAATATGTTAAAAAAGCAATTATGCTAAGCTTCAGAATTCATCCTATGCAAAATTTAAGTGGCCCTTATAGTAGTTGGTATGATAAAGAACATTTGCTCAAAGGAAAAACTGCAGGATGGACTAAAGAAGATCATGAAACAGCTGGATTTAGAATGGTGCCCAACTCGCCTGTTAGAAAGGGATCATTCATTGGAAAAAATGCTGTTTTAATGCCATGTTATGTAAATATCGGTGCTTATATTGATGAGGGCACAATGATTGATACTTTTGCTAGAGCAGGAAGTTGTTGTCAGATTGGAAAAAATTGTCATATTTCTGCTGGTAGTGGTGTTGGTGGTGTTCTTGAGCCAGCTCAAGCATTGCCTACAATAATTGAAGATAATGTATTTTTAGGTGCAATGTCTGAAGTTGTTGAAGGAGTAATTGTTGGAGAAGTTTCAGTATTAAGTATGGGAATGTTTATTGGTCAATCAACAAAAATAGTCGATAGAAAAAGCGGCGATATAACTTACGGTACAATTCCACCATATTCAGTTGTAGTACCCGGAACATTGCCAGACAAAAATAATAAAAATTCACCTTCATTAAGTTGCGCAGTAATCATCAAAAAAGTTGATGAAAAAACTAGATCAAAAACTTCTATCAATGATCTTTTAAGAGATTAATATGACTGTTTATAACGAATTAAAATTAGCGAAAGAGCTAATAAAATTTCCTTCTATTACTCCAATAGATGCAGGCGTCATGGATTTTTTTTCAAAAAAATTATCTAAAATTGGCTTTAAATGTAAAATTTTAGAATTCAAACAAAAAGATTTTAAACCAGTTAAAAATCTTTATGCAAGAATAGGTAATAAAGGTCCAAATTTTTGTTTTGCTGGTCATCTTGATGTTGTTCCTCCAGGTAATTTATCAGATTGGTCTACTAATCCATTCAAACCAAAAATTAAAAAAAATCACCTTATTGGAAGAGGTGCAAATGATATGAAGAGTTCTATTGCCTGCTTTACTTCTGCAACAAGTAAATTTTTAGAAAAAAATAAAAACTTTAATGGATCAATTAGCTTTTTAATCACAGGTGATGAGGAAGGTGTGGCAATAAATGGAACAAAAAAAGTAGTAGAATTTTTAAAGAGAAAAAAAGAAAAAATTGATTTTTGTATAGTTGGTGAACCTACGAATCCTAGCAAGCTTGGAGAAATGATAAAAATTGGAAGAAGAGGTTCTTTGACTGGTCGCGTTATAATTTATGGAACTCAAGGACATGTTGCCTACCCACATAGGGCAAACAATCCATCAAATTGTATGATAAAAGTATTAAAAAAGTTAAATGAAATAAAATTTGATAACGGAAATACAAATTTTCAACCTTCAAATTTAGAAATTACAAAAATAAATATGAAAAATACTGCAGATAATATTATTCCAGGAGATGCTGAAGCTACTTTTAATGTTAGATTTAATAATAAACACTCATCAAATTCTTTAAAACAAAAATTAAGTAAAATTATTTCAAATATTTCAAAAAAAAATAAATGTAGATATAAAGTAATTTACTCTGTTTCTGGTGAGTCTTTTTTATCTAAAAAAAATAATACCACATTAATGATCCAAAAAATTGTAAAAGAAATAACAAAACAAAAAGCAATATTAAGTACGACAGGCGGAACATCAGATGCAAGATTTATCAGAAAAATCTCCCCTTGTTTAGAGTTCGGTCTTGTTGGAAAAACAATGCATAAAATTGATGAAGCTGTATCTTTAAAAGACTTAAGAAATTTAACCAAAATCTATAACCAAATTCTTATAAATTTTTTTAAAAAATAAATTATAAATGAAAACTGTAGTTTTAACATCTAGCTCTTCAACAGACCATTATACAGGTATTGGACATCCTGAAAGGCCTGATAGAGTTTCTCATATAATTTATAATTTAAAAAAAAAAAATAGAAATAATGTATCTTGGGAGAATCCATCTGGTTTTGATAAAATTTTTTTAAATATTACCCATTCTAAAAATTATATTCTCGAAGTTGAAAAATCATTTCCCGTAAAAGGGTTAAATTTTTTAGATGGAGATACAGTAGTTTCTCCTGGAAGTAAGAATGCATCGTTTGATGCAGTTGGTTCAATAATCAAAGCTATTGACTTAGTTCAAAACAAAAAAAATAAAAATGCTTTTTGTGCCGTAAGACCTCCAGGCCACCATGCAGAAAAAAATAAAGCAATGGGTTTTTGTATTTTTAACAATGTTGCAGTTGGTGCTAATTATCTATTAAAAAAATATAAATTAAAAAAAATTGCTATTATAGATTTCGATGTTCATCATGGAAATGGAACGCAAGATATATTTTATAATAATGATAAAGTTCTATATATCTCTACACATCAATACCCTTTTTATCCAGGATCCGGTTCTAATAGTGAAAAAGGAAAATTTAACAATGTTCTTAACATACCTTTGAATGCTGGAACAAATTCAGAGGAATATTTAAACGCTTATGAAAGAGTATTGAAAAAACTTAATGAATTTAAACCAAATTTCATACTATTTTCTGCTGGATTTGACGCTCATAAAGATGATCCATTAGCTCAATTGCAACTTACCTCATCAGATTTTTATACTTTAACAAAAAGAACATTAGAAATGTCTAAGACTTTATGTGAGGGTAAAGTTGTATCTATTTTAGAAGGTGGATATGATCTCAATGCTTTAATGGAAAGTAGTGAGATGCATGTAAAAGCTCTTTTAGAATTTAATTGAAAAAGTAATAATAATCATTAAAAAAATCTTTGTGAAGCTTTATAAAATTAAAAAAACTCCAATAGATAAAAAAGGTTTAGGATTAATAGCAGCTTGTAATATTAAAAAAGGAACAAAAATAATTAATTATATTGGAAATATTATTACAAAAAAACAAACAGAAGAAAATCCTAAATTTGATAACTCTAAACCAATATATCTTTTTAATCTTAATAGTAGATATGATTTAGATGGGGATGTTCCATGGAATACTGCAAGATTAATTAATCATTCTTGTTCTAATAATTGTGATTATGATGGTAAAGGTTTAAATCTTTGGGTAACTGCAATAAAAGACATTAAAAAAGGCGAGGAAATAACGTGTGACTATGGTTTTAGTTATGATGCTGACTACAAACAGTTTCCTTGTAATTGTCGATCAAAAAACTGTGTGGGTTATATTGTAAGAGAAGGTTCAAGATGGAGAATTAATAAAAAATTTAAAAAAAATAAAAAAACTAGTAAATGACTTTTTCTAAAAATAGTCCTTCAGCAGGCGCTGGTGGAGCACATAAAATTCTTTTTTTTGAGTAAAATACTTTTACAAATTTTTTTAAATCCCATTTTCCTTCACCTAAATATTTTAAGCATCCAACCATTGACCTAACTTGTTGTTGTAAAAAAGATTGTGACATAAATCTTATATAAATAATATTATTTGATTTAAAAATTTTAATTGACTTTATTGATCTAATTGGACTTTTTGCATTACAGCTGGAAGATCTAAATGTTGAATAATCATTAGTTCCTATTAATTTTTTTGCACCTTTCCTCATAAAATTAATGTTGAGTTTATTTTTTAAATGCCACCCTCTATTTCTGTATATTGAAGGTTTACTATTACGATTAAAAATAACATATTTATAAATTCTCATTTTTGCTGAATACCTGGCGTGGAAATTCATATTTTTTTTTTTTATATTTAATATTGAAATTAAATGATCATTTAAAAAAAAGTTGATTGACTTAATAAACTTTTCTATATTTTCAATTTTTTTCTTGCAATCAAAATGAGCAGATTGTTCAAATGCATGAACTCCTGAATCTGTTCTGCCTGAACCTATTAATGTTATTTTCTCTTTTAAGATTTTTTTAATTTTTTGTTCAATTATTTTTTGAATAGTTTTTCCATTCAATTGTGCTTGCCAGCCCTTAAAATTTGTTCCAACGTACTCTACTAAAACATGATATCTATGCATTATTCAAGTCTGAGCCTTCTTTAATTTGTGTGCCAAGAAGGAATTCTCCTATTTTTTGAGGTTTTTTCCCTTCTCGTTGTATCTCAACAATTTTTAATGAATTTGATTTGCAAAAAACTTCAAGATTATTATTCGCAACTATACCTGTAAATCCATTCTTATACCCAAGTTCTGCTTTTAATATTTTATATCTTTCCCCCTTATAAATAAACCACGCTCCAGGTGTAGGTGTTAATCCATTTATTTTTCCAATAATCTGAATTGCTGACTCATTCCAATTTATTTTTCCCTCAGATTTTAAAATTTTTTTTGCATATGTTGCTTTAGTATTGTCTTGATCAATAAATTTCATTGATCCTTCTAATATTTCATCAATATTATCTAACAGTTTTTCAGATGCTAAATCTGATAATTTTTCAGATAAACTTAAAAAATTATCTTGTTCATATATTGGTACTTTATAGGACTTACAAACTGGTCCTGCATCAAGCTTACTATTAATTTTCATTATACTAATTCCAGTTTCATTATCTAAGTTAATTATTGATCTTTGAATTGGAGCTGCTCCCCTCCATTTTGGTAACAAGGAAGCATGAATATTAATAAACCCTTTTTTGGTTAAACTTAAAAATTCCTTTGGAATAATCTGTCCATACGCAACAACTATTGCTAAATCTGCATCTAAATTTTTTATAAAATTAATTTCCTTTTCATTACCATTAAGATAATTTGGCGATCTAATATCAAGACCTAAAGTTTCAGAAATTCCATGTATAGGTGAGATTTTTAATTGTTGACCTCTATTTGATTTTTTTGGTGGTTGAGTATAAACGGCAGATATTTGATAACCATTCTGATATAGTTTTTTTAAAATTGGAACTGCAAACATGGGTGTACCCATAAAGATAATTTTTTTAAGCATTATCTATACTACAATTCTATCAGATTTATTTTTTGATAATTTTTTATTTATATATTCTCTTTTAAGTTTTGATAGATAGTCAATAAATAATATTCCCTCTAAATGGTCCATCTCATGCTGTATACAAGTTGCGAGAAGACCTTCTGCATTTAAAAATTTTTTTTTACCATCGTAATCTAAATATTCAACTGTGCATTTACTTGGTCTATCAATTTCTGCAAATTGGTCTGGAACAGATAAACATCCCTCTTCATAAGTTGCTATCTTATCATTCTTATCTATTATTTTTGGATTTACTAAAAATAAAGGTTCGTTTTTTTTATCCTTTTGACCTAAGTCAATTACTATAATTCTTTTGGGTACTCCAATCTGTATGGCTGCTAATCCAATACCATTCGCATTATACATAGTTTCAAGCATATCATTCATTAGAGATCTTTCTTCATCATTTACTCTTTCAACGTTTTTTGATATTTGACGTAAAAATTTGTCCGGTTCAGTTAAAATTTTTCTAATGGTCATTTTTTAAATTTTCTACATATAATAATTTTAAACTCTAAATGGCACAACATCTAAAATAATTGAATTTCTTAATTTTTTTATTTCAAGCTGATTTAATGTATCAATTATAAAATAAAGTGACTCAGATCCTAAATCACTTATCTTATCTTCTCTTATTAACTCTACCATTTTTAGTAAGCCCATACCTATTTCTCCATTATCAATATAAATTTGAATTTGTTTGGGTATTTTAGGTTTTTGAACTTCATATAAGCTTTTATATTTACTTGGTATTTCTATACCATCAGACTTAAGAGATTCAATAATGATTATATCTTTTGTTGAAAAAATATAATTTTTATTTTTTTTAACTGTATCTTTAAAAATTTTTTCTAAATTTTTTTGAGTTTCATTTAATGAAATTTCACCACTAAAATATTTTAAGAGTTTCGATTGATGAATTATTTTATTGTCAATTTTAATTGAATTTGAAGATATTGAGGACGTTTTTAAATTTTTATTATAAAATTTGGTGAAATTAGACGGAACTTTATCTTCTTCGATTTTCAATAATAAATCACTAAGTTTTTTTTCAAATGCATGTTCAGTTCCAGAATCTTCAAACGATTTTTTTAAATCTTGCAAAATTGATATTTTTTTTGAGGGTTCATCAAAAATTAAGGCACCTTGATATAATAAAGCTCTTCCCTCTACAGGATGCAGTAACTTGTATGTTTCTCTAATATTTAAATATTGATTAATATTAAATAAAAATTTTTCATAAATAGAAAATAGTTGATCTTCATCATAATTTTTATCATGTGCTGCTTTTTCAAGGGCTAGTATTTTTTCTTTATTTTCCAAATCTACTTCATCAATATTATCCAATAAATTTGCAGATGATAGATAACGCCAAATAAATTTGGGTGAATTAATATCTGGCTCAAAACTAAATTCTTTATTAATCCTATGTGAGAGATGAAAGTTCAATATATTTGACTCATTAATTCCTATTTCAGAACTGTTGTCATAACCAATTAACTTAAATAAACTTTTTTCAAAAAAACTGTCACTAAATCCTGCTTCTTGCAAAAGATCCAATTGTAAAAGACTTTCTTCAACTTTATTATTATTCATTAAACAATAAATTTTAAATTTTAATAAATAATCATTATCTATATATAGATCATTATCAAAAATTGAACATGCTGCTTCTAAATCCGTTTTAGATAAATTATATTCAACAAAATATTTTATTAAATCGTTGTTTAATTCTAAGGTATTATTTTTTTGTAAGTAATTCTCAATTAAATTTAGATCTGCATTTTTTATAAGCCACTTTGTTTTGAAATTTATAAACTCTTCAAATGTTATATTTTTTTTAGGACTATAAGTGTTTGTCATTAATGTAATATTTAATATTTTGTTAGAATCCTCTGACAAATCAAGTTCTAATATTTTATTTAAAGTTTTAATGAATTCTTGTCCATCAGTATTGCTCCACATATCAATTGATAAATCATTTTTTTCTGGATCAAAAATTCCTATAATTTTATTTGAATCTTTTACTAAATTTAAATCTTCACTAATCGCAACAATATTTTTATTAGTAGAGTCGTTGGTTGTTAAAACTTTATTAACATTATTTATATTTGAATTATCACTATCACCAATAGTTTTGTTTTTTTTAGAATTACTTTCTTGTATATTCCAAATATCAACTGCTTCTTGAGAAAAAACGACTTGAGAAGATATGAGAATTAGTAAAATAAAAAGAAATTTTTCATTTAATAACTTTAAAATTTTCATTTGGTACGATTTGTTTAATATCTTTGTTTGGATATGGAAACTTTACTTTATCCAATAAAAATATAGTTAAAAATAATATTCCAAAAATTAAAGCTACCTTGAAGAGTATCTTAAAAATAGAGTTATTAAGTGTAAAACTTGTTTTTTTTCGGAATTGCATATAATCTTTTAATAATTTCAAAATAAGACATATTTGTGTTTTTTCAATAATGAACTTAATAAAATCAAATAAAAACTTAATATTAGTAGGTATGATGGGCTCTGGAAAAACTCATTTAGGTAAAAATTTGGCAAAAAAATTAGGATATAATTTCTATGATACAGACCATCTAATTGAAGAGTGCACAAACTTAAAAATTTCTAAGATTTTTGAAGATTTTGGTGAAAGATACTTTAGAGATATTGAAGAAAATATCACATTAAATATTTTTAAAAAAAAAAATAGTGTTATATCTTTAGGTGGAGGAGGATACTTAAATCATACTATAAGAAAAGCTGCAAAAGCATCTTGTATAACAGTGTGGCTTAAATGGAATTCCAAAACTCTCTTGGAAAGAGTTAGGAGAAATAAAAATAGGCCAATTATAAATAATATGAGCACATTAGAGATAAAAAAATTAATAGAAAAGAGATCAAGAATTTATTCAAAGTCAGATATTAAAATTAATTGTGAAGGTAAAATTAAAAAAGATATAATTAACAAAATCATAAAGTTTTATGAAAAAATATAAATTAAATATAAATACTGAACAACGTAATTATCCAGTGATTATTGGAAAAAAAGTGTCATTAAATATCTCCAATATTTTAAAAAAAAATAATATTTTTTTTCAAAAATGTTTAATAATTTATGACAATAAGGTTCCAATTGAAATATTAAAAATAATAAAAAATAAGCTAGGAAATAAAAATGTTTATATTTTTAAAATAAAATCTAGTGAAAAAATTAAAAATGTAAAAACTGTAAATAAAATAGTTAATTTTATACTTGAAAGAGGATTTCACAGATCAGATTTAATTATATCTTTAGGGGGCGGAATAGTAGGAGATATATCTAGTTTTGTATCAAGTATTTTTAAAAGAGGAATTAACTTTGTTAATATCCCTACCACACTATTATCACAAGTAGATGCATCAATAGGTGGCAAAACAGGAGTTAACTCAATTTATGGAAAAAATCTTATAGGATCATTTTACCAACCAAACTTAGTAATATCAGATATTATTTTCTTAGATACACTCCCAAGGAGAGAATTGATTTGTGGTTATGCTGAAATATTAAAACATTCGCTAATAAATAGTGAAAAATTTTTTTTATTTTTAAGTTCAAATGTAAAAAAAATATTAAAATTAGAAAGTAAAGTAATTACAAAATCAATTTATGAGAGTTGTAAAATTAAAAAAAAAATAATTGAAAAAGATCCACTTGAAAAAACTTTAAGAAAAATTCTTAATTACGGACATACTTTTGGACACGCATTTGAAGCAAATATGAATTATTCAAAAAAACTCAATCATGGTGAAGCTGTTTTATTAGGTATGTATTGTGCAAACAACTTTGCTCTCAAAAAAAGAATTATTAAAAAAAAAGATTATGAAATTATTAATCAACACTTTTTTGATTTAAATATTCCAAGAATGCTAAAAAAAATTGTCAAAAAAAATAAACTTTCAAATGTTATTAATTATATGAAAACAGATAAGAAAAATTACAATAATAAAATAAATTTGATTTTACTCAGTAAAATTGGAAATGCTCGAATAAATAATACTTACAAAGCAGCCGAGATAAATTCATTTTTAAAAAAATTATTAATTAATAGATAATTGCAATGAGTGAATATAGTTTTTCATTTCATACGATAAAACCTTATAAATTATTTTAGTTGATTCAACTTTGCTGAGATTTCTTAGACTTTCTGAACTTATTGATATTTTTAAATGAAATTTATTTTTTTCATTTCCAACATGATTCTTGTGTAGAAAACTTTTGTCTTCAATGAATATCTTCTCAAGTTTTATTTCATTTCTAATTTTTTTTTCAACTAATATTACTAATTGATTAATTTCCATAAATGTTATTAATAATATACTCTATGAAAAATATTTGCGACTGGAATAATTGTAAGGAAGAAGGGAAATATAAAGCACCTAAAGAAAGGGACAATAGCAAAGATTTTAGGCTTCTATGTATAGATCATGTAAAAGAATTTAATAAAAATTGGAATTATTTTTCTGGTATGAATGAAAATCAGGTATTTAATTTTTTAAAGTCAGATCAAACATGGCACAAACCAACACAGAGCTTTACTTCCTCAGACAACTTTTTTAAAGTTTTGTGGCAAAATGTCCTAAATGATAAAAATAACACAAATCAAGAAAACAATTTTTTTATTAAGAAAAAACTCATATTTGACCATAATGATATTAAATCATTTGAAGTGTTAGGTATCCCAATTGGATTAAAATGGGATGAAATAAAGATTAAATTCAAAAAACTTGTCAAAAAATTTCACCCTGATATGAATGCAGGAAATAAAAAACATGAAGAAAAACTAAAACTTATTACTTTGGCTTATACTCAACTAAAAAAAACATATAGAGAAAAAAATTGACATTAAACCTTGATATAAAACCAGATATTAAAATATCAACAAAGCAAATTTTTGGATTTGACTCTGATCTAGAAATTGACGCATTCTCAAAAAAAAATGAATATGTACCAGATATTGATAAGACTTATAAATTTGATAGAGACACTACTTTAGCAATATTATCTGGTTTTCTTTTTAATAAAAGAGTTCTTGTTCAAGGGTATCATGGTACTGGTAAATCAACTCATATTGAGCAGATAGCTGCTAGACTCAATTGGCCATGTATACGTGTAAATTTAGATAGTCATGTGAGTAGAATAGATCTTATCGGAAAAGACTCAATCGTGTTAAAAGATAACAAACAAGTTACTGAATTTAAAGAAGGAATTTTACCTTGGTCAATTCAAAATCCTGTTGCATTAGTTTTTGATGAATATGATGCAGGTAGACCAGATGTAATGTTTGTAATTCAAAGAGTTTTAGAGGCAGAGGGTAGCTTCACACTGCTTGATAAAAATAAAGTAATTAGACAAAATAAATATTTTAGATTATTTGCTACTACAAATACAGTAGGCCTTGGAGATACCTCAGGCTTATATCACGGAACTCAGCAAATCAACCAAGGTCAAATGGATAGATGGAATATAGTAACCACACTTAACTATTTAAGTTTAGAAAAAGAAATGGAAATAATATTAGCAAAAAATAAAAATTTGAATAACCCCAAAGGTAAAGAACAAATATCTAACATGATTAAAGTTGCTTCACTAACTAGGAAAGGTTTCATTGCAGGTGATATTTCAACTGTAATGAGTCCGAGAACAGTTTTACATTGGGCTGAAAATTCTCAAATCTTCAAAGATGATGGTTACTCTTTTAGGGTCACATTTTTAAATAAATGTGATGATGCTGAAAAAAATATTATAGCTGAATACTATCAAAGATGTTTTGGTGAAGATTTACCAGAGTCCTTGATTAATATTCAAATATGATAAATGAACAAAGAAGATAATCTCAAAGAAAAATTTAAACAGGCATTAATTTCTACTGCAAAAGCTATATCTGACGATATTGTTAATAAGAAAAAAGATACTTTAAGTAATTTTGATATTATTAAATTAGAAGATCTAAATAAAAAAGATGATTACATAAAATCAAGGGCAGAAATGGATTCTGTTGCTCTTAAAAAAAAATTTTCTAATAGATCTATTTATGAGAAAAATTTGCCACAAAGTTCTTCATATAGATCTCTTTACAGTATCTCTGAAAAAATAAGATATGAGCTTCTTGGCTCTAATATGCTTAAGGGAATTGAAAAAAATTTTAAAGATAGTTATCAGATAGATATCAATAAAAAAATAAATCAAAATAGTGAAATCAAAAATCGAGAAGATACAAATGTTGAACAAGCATTTGAGTTATATATGTTAAAAAAATTCTTTAAAGCTGAAATGAATAATTACTCCAATAAAATCCTTAGTTATTGGGAAAAAGAATTTGATGAATGTATTTCAGATCATATAGATTTTTTTAATAAGAACATTGAAAATCAAGAAATTTATAACAAAAAATTTTCTGAAATTATTGAGTCAATGAATTTAATGGATAGTAATGATGAAACTCAAGATAAAGACTCTCAAGAAAAAGAAAATAACAATGAAAACAATCAAAAAAATGAAGATGCTGATGATAAACAAAATGAAAGGCAAGATAATGAAGAAAAAATTTCTATAGATGGAAGTTTCGACATAAATGAATTTAGAATGGATGAAAATTCAATGGACTCGGAAGGCAGTGAACAAAATATGGAACAAGTTAATCAAAAAATATCTTTGGACACTATTAATAAAGATTACAAAATTTTTACCGAGAAATTTGACCAAATTGAAAAAGCTGAAAAATTGGAATCCAAAGAAGAAATAATAAAACTAAGAAAAAATCTAGATCAACAGCTTATAAGTTTCCAAGATATAATTACTAAACTTGCTAATAAGCTTCAAAGAGAGCTACTAGCAAAACAAAACCGATCATGGGAATTTGATTTAGAGGAAGGATTGCTTGATAGCTCAAAGCTAACAAGAATAATTATTGATCCTTACAATTCATTGTCATTTAAAAAAGAAAAGGATCAAGAATTTAAGGATACAATTGTGTCACTATTGATTGATAACTCCGGTTCAATGAGAGGTAGACCTATCACTATAGCTGCATTATGTGCAGATATTTTATCGAGAACGCTTGAACGGTGCTCAGTCAAAGTAGAAATACTTGGATTTACAACAAAAAACTGGAAAGGTGGACAAAGTAGAGAGTATTGGAACTCCAACAAAAAACCAAAAAGCCCTGGCAGGTTAAATGATTTAAGACATATTATTTACAAGAATGCAGATACTCCATGGAGACAATCGAAAGCAAATCTAGGACTTATGTTAAAGGAGGGTTTATTAAAGGAAAATATAGATGGTGAAGCAATTTCATGGGCTTTCAACAGATTAAAAAAAAGAAGAGAGGAAAGAAAAATATTAATGGTTATATCAGATGGAGCACCAGTTGATGATTCTACATTATCCGTAAACTCAGGTGATTACCTAGAAAAACACCTAAAGAAAGTTGTTAAATTTATTGAAGATAAAAGTGATACAGAAGTTCTGGCAATTGGCATAGGTCACGATGTATCTAGATACTATAAAAAAGCAATCAAAATTTCAGATGTACAAGAACTAGGCGATGTGATGATTAGAGAATTAAGTGATTTATTTAAAAGTAATAAACTAAATTAAATTTTTTTGAGATCTGAATTTTTCCAGATTATTTCAATTTCTGCTCCACCGTATTTTTTTGAATTGTCGAATTTTAATTTAGCATAATTTTTTTCCAAAAGTGTTTTTCCAATAAATATTCCAAGTCCAAGTCCCGATTTTTTTTGGTCTACATTTTTTAAATAAGGTTGACCGATTTTGTTTAATATTTCCTTAGAAAATCCCTCGCCATCATCCTCAATTAACACTTTTGTAAAATTTATATCTCCAGAAAGTGTTATGTACACATTATCATTTGAGTATTTATTTGCATTTCCAATAAAATTTCGTAATCCATATATTATCTCAATAGAATTATTTATCTTTTCTCTGTAAGCATTCTTATCAAAGTTAAATGAAAAGACTTTCTGAGAAATTTCCTCAAAAGACTTAATTATTTCCTGAATAGATGTTTCGATTGTTACATTGCGATTAATAAAATCATCCTTGGTTATTGGATTTAATGTAAGTTTTCTTAAAATTTGATTACACCTTTGGATCTGGCTGACAAGTAAATCCAAATCCTTCTTTACATTAATATCATCTTTAAATTGTTCAAGTAAATCCTGTGCAATAATTTTAATTGTAGAAAATGGTGTTCCAAATGAATGTGCAGCTGCCGCTGCTTGTCCGCCCAAGGATAGAAGTTCATGCTCTTTTGCCATAATTTCCTCCATTTTGTTTAAAGCTTCTTTTCTTATCCTAGCCTCAGCTCCAAATTTTAATCCAAAATAATTAAGAAAAATAAGAGCGACAAATAATGAGAAAGGTATTGAATAATAATAATAATCACTCACAAAAAAACTTTCACTTAACGGCCATGGAAGATCGAGCTTATAAAAAGTTAAAAAGATTATTAATAGTATAGTTTCAGAAACTAATAAAAAATTAGTTTTAATGTCTAGATTAGTTGAAGAAAAAACACAAGGCAAAATTAAAAAAATAACAAAAGGATTTGATACTCCGCCTGTAAGAAATAATAAAAATGCTAATTGAATTATATCCAAATTTAAAAGTAAAAAGGATAATCTATTTGATAGATAAGTACCTTTATAAAAAAAAAATAAATAAATATTAGAAAATACACCTACTAAGATGGCAATATTAGAAAGGAAGAAATTGAATTCAAAATTAAAATAAAAGTAAACCAAATAAATAGTTATTAATTGACCTAAGATAGCGATCCATCTTAGGTTTACATATGTGGGTTTATACAAAGAATAATACTTAGATTCCTCAAAAAAATTCATTTTCTAAATGTCTAAATTCGAAACATTAATAGCATTAGAAACTATAAAATCTCTTCTAGAAGAAACATCGTTTCCCATCAAAGTATGTATAATTTCCTGATCTTTTTTAATATCTTTTGAATATTGAACTTGTAGTAAATTTCTCGTTTCTGGATTTAGAGTTGTTTTCCAAAGCTCATCTGGATTCATCTCCCCTAATCCCTTAAATCTTTGAATACTTAGATTTGCTTTTTCATTTTCAATAAAATTATTAAATTCCCTGGATCCTTTTTTATATTTTTTCGTACTCTTGCTATTCGTTAAGATATATTTTTCCAGCTCATTTTCATCCTTGATGTAGATACCTTTTGTACCTTTATTTATTTTAAATAGAGGTGGTTGAGCTAGGTAAATATTTCCATTTTCAATTAATTTATTAAATGGTGCATTATTAAAAAACGTCAAAAGAAGTGCTCTTATATGAGACCCATCCACATCAGCATCTGTCATTATGATTATCTTTCCATACCTTAGGTCTTTTATATCGATTTCTTCTGTTTTTGGATCTAATCCAAGAGCATTGATTAATGTAACTATCTCATTTGAAGATATCATTTTAGAGAGGGTTTTAGTTCTTAAGTCTGAACTATTTCCATTTTTTTTTGAACCATTAAGATCAACATAGGTGTTTAAAATTTTACCTCTTAAGGGAAGCACAGCTTGATTTTCTCTATTTCTCCCTTGCTTAGCTGATCCTCCAGCAGAATCTCCTTCAACTATAAACAATTCGGTTCCTTCTTGTTTTGAACTTTGACAATCTGCGAGTTTTCCTGGTAGTCCTGTTAACTCGAGAGCCCCCTTTCTTCTTACATTTTCTCTAGCTTTTCTCGCTACGTCACGAGCAACAGCAGCTTGTATAATTTTTGTTAAAATAATTTTGGAAATTGACGGATTTTGATCAAACCAGATTGATAATTTTTCATTAACAATGGTTTCCACAATATTTCTTACTTCTGATGAAACTAATTTGTCTTTTGTTTGAGATGAAAACTTTGGGTCTGGAATTTTTACAGACAAAACACATGTTAAACCCTCTTTAACGTCATCTCCGGCCAGTGTCACTTTGTTTTTTTTTTGTAAATTCTGTTCGTTTGCATATTTATTTATAACTCTAGTTAATGCACTCCTAAAACCTAATAGGTGGGTTCCACCGTCTTTTTGATAAATATTATTAGTATAAGGATAAACATCCTCACTATATCCTGAATTCCATTTTAAGGAACATTGTACATCTACATTATTTTTTTGACCTTCCAAATATACAGGTTTTTTAAATAAATCTTTATCATTTTATTTTTCAATTTTTCTCTTTTTTCATCTAGGAACTCAACAAACTCACTAATACCTCCATCAAATTTAAACTCTAATGATTTTATTTTTTTTAAAGTTAAGTCATTTAATATAATTTTAATCCCTTTATTTAAAAAGGCTAATTCTCTTAATCTTTTTTCAATTGTAGAAAAACTAAATTTTGTAATAGAAAATATTTTTTTTGAAGGTAAAAATTTAATCTCGGTACCAGAGCTTTTTGAATTACCCTTAACCTTTAAGGGTGATATAGAATCCCCATCTTTGAATTCGATAAAATATTTTTTTCCATCTCTATTAATTGTAAGTTGTAAATTTTCAGAAAGTGCGTTTACAACTGATACACCTACTCCATGTAATCCACCAGAAACTTTGTAAGAGTCATGATCAAATTTACCACCAGCATGAAGTTGTGTCATAATAACTTCTGCTGCGGACTTTTTCTCTTCTTTGTGAATATCAGTTGGTATTCCTCTTCCATCATCTTTAACAGTGATTGATCCATCAGGATTAATACTTACTTCAATATTTTTGCAATGACCAGCTAAAGCTTCATCAATTGAATTATCTACAACTTCATAAACCATATGATGCAAACCAGTTCCATCATCTGTATCACCAATATACATTCCGGGTCTTTTTCTAACAGCTTCTAAGCCTTTAAGTACCTTAATCGAGTCTGCTTGATAGTTGTTTATATTTTTTTTGGTCATATATATTTTTTTTAGGAAAACCAAATCATATCATTTTTAAAAAATTAAATAAAACTAAGTATGGATATGACATTAAATTAACATTGATATTGTTAGTAAATTCGATGATTTTGTTGAAAAATTTGTACTTTTTTTTTTTAGCTTAAAATAGTCTTTTTCTTGTTGTGGCGGAGAGAGAGGGATTCGAACCCTCGATACGGTTTCCCGTATACACGCTTTCCAAGCGTGCGCCTTCAACCACTCGGCCACCTCTCCACTTATATTTTTTTTTTATAAAAACAAAGTGAGGTATTTTGAATATGAAAAATATTTTTTTCACTTCCAATCTCATTAAGATATTTTACTACATTTTTTGCAGACTCTTTTCCTGGAACATAGTCATGCCATAAAATGATACCATTATCTTTAATCATTCTAAAAGATTTTTCAGAATCATTCTTAACAACAGAGTATGTATGACCCCCATCTATAAAAATAAGATCATACATATTTTGAAAGCTTTCCTCATTAAAATCTAATGAATTTTCAAATATCACTTTAATTTTTTTTTCTACTTCTGTATCTGAAAATAAAAATTTTTCGTATATACTCTCTTTTAAAATATTCTTAAAAGATACTTTATTATCTTGAATATCTTTCGCTATATTTTCTACTTGGTTTGGTCTTAAAGTTATCGTAGTAATTTCAGTGTCGGTATTTGAGTTAAGAGCCATAAGATAGGTGGTTTTTCCACTGCAGGTTCCAAATTCAAAGATTTTTTTACTTACTGTGCTTAGGACTGACAATATCCAACCTTCATAATCAGATGTCATTCCAACAATACTATTGTCAGACGAAATACAGAAACTTTTTATTATTGTTTCTTTCTTTGGACCCTTCAAATTATTGCTTATTTTTCTTTCAGAAAATATTTCATGAATTTCATTTATATTCGCTTTATGAATTTTGGTAATATTAAATAAATTTCTAATTTTTTTTTTATTTATATAGAAAATTAAAATAAAATTAATTAATATTGATATTAATAAAATAATTTTAATCATTTATCTTTGTTTATTTTCAATACACCTATAAATGCTTCTTGTGGAATTTCTACTCTACCAAATTGTTTTGCTTTTGCTTTTCCTTTTTTTTGTTTTTCAAGTAATTTTCTTTTTCTATCTAATGCGCCACCTCCATGAATTTTTGTTAACACGTCTTTTTTAAAACCTTTAATAGTTTCTCTAGCAATAATTTTTCCTCCAATAGCTGCTTGGATTGGAATCATAAAATTATGTCTTGGAATTAAATCTTTAAGTTTTTCG